>Ga0213881_10000203_pt1 | contig 47341 bp, 44 predicted proteins | sample BarmaccoBMER_R08_FD_160104 | JGI IMG/M metagenome (GOLD analysis project Ga0213881, IMG submission 160104) | Barbacenia macrantha exposed rock microbial communities from rupestrian grasslands, the National Park of Serra do Cipo, Brazil - ER_R08 ...
CACATTCATCTGCTTTTGGGAGGGCTCCTGCTGATAACAGCAAGAGGCGGGTGGGGGGTGGGGCTCAGGGGTGGGTGGGGGCGGGGGTGGGGGCGGGTTCGGGGAGCAGGGGGAGGACGATGGCGAACCGGGTCGTGCCCGGGTGGCTTGTCACGGTCACGCAACCGCCGTGCGCCGCGACGACGGCGTCCACGATGGCCAGGCCGAGGCCGGTGCTCGCGCCACCACCGTTCCCTTCGCGGGCGCGAGAGGTGTCGGCCCGGGTAAAGCGCTCGAACAGGTCGGGAAGCAGATCCGGCGGGATCCCGGGTCCGTCGTCGGTGACGCTTAGCTCGGCCCACGGCGGCGGCGGCATCGTGCCGCGCCGTCCGATCTGATCCGGCTGAGCGGGAGCCGGCCGTTCCCGGCGTGCCTGACCGCGGGGGACGGGGCGCTCCTCGGCCACGGTGAGCGCGACGGTGACGGTGGAGCCGGACGGGGTGTGCTTCCCCGCGTTGCTCAGCAGGTTGGCGAGCACCTGGTGCAGGCGGTGCTCGTCACCCTCCACCAGGACCGGGTCGTCCGGCAGGTCGAGCCGCCAGCGATGGTCGCCGCGGGCCATCCGTGCGTCGCTGGTCGCCTCGATGGCCAGCCGGGACAGGTCGACCGGCCCCCGGTCGAGCGGCCGGCCGGCGTCCAGGCGGGCCAGCAGGAGCAGGTCATCGACCAGCACGCTCATCCGCGCCGATTCGGACTGGACCCGGTTGAGCGCGTGCCTGACCTCGTCCGGCACCGGGCTCGGGTGCCGCAGCGCGAACTCGGCGTAACCACGGATGGCGGACAGCGGCGTGCGCAGCTCGTGGCTGGCGTCGGCGGCGAACCGGCGCAGCCGTGACTCGCTGGCCGCCCGGCGGCCCAGCGCCCGCTCGACGTGACCGAGCATCCGGTTGAACGCGGCGCCGACCTGTCCCACTTCGGTGCGCGGGTCGCTGTCCGGCACGCCCGGGGGCAGCGACACGTCGCCGGAGTCGAGCGGCAGCTCGGTGACCCGGGTGGCGGTCGCCGCGACCCGCCGCAGTGGCCGCAGCGACAGCCGCACGAACCCCGTGCCGACTACGCCAGCCAGCACCAGCACGGCGAGGAAGACGATCAGCACGGTGAGTGCTACCTGGCCCAGCGTGTGCTCCACGTCGCTCAACGGGAGCAGGGTGATGAGCTTGTCCTGATCGCGGCCGGCGATCGAGGTCAGCCGGTAGTCGCCGCCGAGCGACTTCAGATGGAGAGTGTAGTAGGGCGGGTTCATCGGTACCGGGGGCAGCGACTGGTACGCCGGCAGCGCCAGCAGGCTGTTCAGCTCCGCCGCCGATATCGATGGGCATGCCTTCTGCCCCATGCCGCTGACGATCGAGCATTGCCTGATGCGACCGCCCGCGATCCGGATACCGGTCATGCCTTGTGGCTGGCCCCGGCTGCAGTAGTCGCTGTTAGGCGCAGGCGAATTGTCGTCGCCGTCGTGCGGAGCGCCCTGTCCGCCCGGTGGGGGGTGCTCAATGCAAGCGACGTACGCGTTGCTGGCGTTGTACAACTGCCCGTCGAGTGAGGAGACCATCGAACTTCGCACCGCGAGGTCGGTGACCAGGCCGATAACCGCGCAGGCGCCGGTCAGCAGCACCAGGACGCCGGCGATCAACCGCGCGCTGAGCGTCCTGCCGCGTACCAGTCGGCCGGCCCGCATTTACCCGGCCGGCTTCAGCACGTAACCGACGCCGCGCACGGTGTGGATCACCGGGATGCGCCCGGCGTCGATCTTCTTCCGCAGGTAGCTGATATACAGCTCGACCACGTGCGCCTGGCCGCCGAAGTCGTAGTTCCACACCCGGTCCAGGATCTGCGCCTTGGACAGCACCCGGCGCGGGTTGCGCATCATGAACCTGAGCAGCTCGAATTCGGTCGCGGTGAGCTCGATCAGCTCACCGGCCCTGCGGACCTCGCGGGCGTCTTCGTCCATGGTCAGGTCGCCGACGACCAGAGAGCCCTCGGCCTGCGTCGCCGTCCTGGTCAGGTTCGCGCGGCGGAGCAGACCGCGCAACCGGGCCAGCACCTCTTCGAGGCTGAACGGCTTGGTGACGTAGTCGTCGCCGCCGGCGGTGATGCCCGCCACCCGGTCCTCGACCGCGTCCCGGGCGGTCAGGAAGAGCACGCAGATCTGCGGTATCTCGGCCCGCAGGCGGCGCATCACCTCGAGCCCGCTGAAATCCGGCAGCATGATGTCCAGCACGACCGCGTCGGGATGGAATTCACGTGCCCCGCGCACCGCCTCGGCACCATTGGCTGCCGTGCGGACCTCCCAGCCTTCGTAACGCAGCACGCTCGACAGCAGTTCGGCCAGGCTTGGCTCGTCGTCCACGACGAGTACCCGTACCGGCGTGCCGTCGGGCCGCTGCGTGCCGTCGGCCCGGGCCGCGGATGCCGGTGCTCCCGGTGCGGTGTTCTCCATGATCACCTAGTATGCCCACCCATGGTTCACAGCTATAGCGTGGCGGATCCGCTGCGTTCAGAAGCTGGCAAACATCTATGAATTACCTCTGAATTCGCGCTCTACTGCTTAGGAGAGGGATCGTCCAGGAGGCGGGCCAGTTTGGAGGCGGACCGGGCGGGACGGGCGCCGGCGTCGCGCAGCCGCTGGCCGGTGGCCGTCAGCAGGTCGTGGGCCTGCGACGGCTCCAGGCCGGGGCCGGCCTCGACTTCGATCTCGCGCCAGGCCAGCGGCGCGGACGCGTCGCCACCCGGCGCATCCAGCCGCCGGGCGGTGACATGGTCGTCGGCGATCTCGGCCAGCACGGTGTCAGCGGGGCCAGACAGACGCACGACAGTACGTTCGTTCAAAAGGTTGGCTATTGGGTGCAGCGGCTGATCACCCACGAGATCCGCCACCTGGGACCTCAGCCGGGCCGGGACCTGGGCGCCTGAGCTGAGCGGCTCGTGTACCTCCTGGCGCACGTCGGCGCGGACCGGCAGCTTGAGGTGCCAGCCCTCGTCGGCGCCGCCGGTGCGGCGGCGGAGGGTGACCTTGTTCCGGATCAGCGCGAGGTCCGCGGTGTCGAAGTAGGTCGCGTCCAGGCGCTGCCGTTCCGGAGCGCTGACCTTGGCCACGCCGGGCAGGTCGTCCAGAGGCGGGAGCGCGAAGCCGGCGTCAGCCTCGTACTTCTGTTCGATCTCCAGGTGGTCGGCCATGATCTCAAGGTTACGCGTGATACACGGCGAACCGCGTGTGCGGCCGCTCGACGAGCATGTGAGCCGCAGGCGGCTGATCGGCCTGCGACCGGGGATAGGCGTCGACGTGCAGGCCGGCCGTCTCGGGCCGTCCGGCCGCGGCCCAGGCCCAGACCTGGGCGGCCAGATCGGTGGCCAGCGCGGCCCCGTCCGGGCCGAACCCGGTGGCGACTAGCTCGGAATCCTCCTTGCCCAGCAACAACGCGATCCCGCCGGCGTCGGACACGATGCCATAGGTGGCATGGAACAAGTGGCTGCTCAGTGGCATGCCGGCCAGCCGCGGCTGCTGGCCGGGCACGCGTTCTTCGGCCAGGCCGCAGGACCGGGGATCGCGGACGGCGAGCCACAGGTTCAGCCCCCAGTACAAGCGCGGCCCGCCGCTGGCGCTGGTGGGCTCGGCGGCCGCCGGGGGAGCGGCCAGCGCCGCCGCGACGGCCGCCGGGTCCACCTCCCGCGGCTCGCGCAACTGCAGCCGCAGCCCGGGGGCGAGGGTCAGGACCGCCGCGGAACCGGCGTTGGGGCCGCGCATCCGCATGAAGCCGCACGGCGATATCGACCGGCTGGCCCAGTGCCCTCCGGAGCGCCCGAAGGCCACCGAGAGCTGCACGCCATGCACGTCCAGCGGGACAACGATCAGCGCGTCCGCGGTTACCTGCGACAGCCAGGACGGCGTGAGGTCACTGACCCCGACGGTGGCGATCAGCCGGTCGTACGGGGCATGACCGGCGAAGCCCTCCGCGCCGTCCACCGCCGCCACCGTGACGTCCGGATACCCGGCCGCGGCGAGGTGCTCCGTCGCCGCGGCAGCCACTTCGGGGTCGATGTCGACGCTGGTCACCTGCCCCTGCGGGCCCACGATCTCGCGGATCAGCGCGGCGTTGTAACCGGTGCCCGCGCCGACCTCCAGCACCCGGTGCCCGGGCGCGAGCGCCAGCTGGTCGAGCATGATGGCCATGATCGCGGGCTGGGACGACGAGCTGACCGGCGTTCCCGAGGCGTCCCGCTTGGTCACGATGGCCTCGTCGCGGTAGGCGTTCTCCGGCGGGATCCCGGGCAGGAACAGGTGCCTGGGCACGCTCCGCAGGGCCGCGCCCACCGCCGGGTCAGCCACTGTCACCTGCGCGGCGAGCTGCTCCCGGAGCCGGACCAGGTCCGCTGTCATGTGCGCTACCCTCCTCGATCCGCTCGCCTGCCACCCTACGCCCGCGCCCCCCGCTAGGCTTCAGGATGTGACCCAGGCAGAAACACACGTGGTCGCGGGGCAGGAGGCCGGCGGCCGCGGCGGGCGCGGCGGGGTGCTGCTCGCGGCGGGCGCCGCCGTGTTCGCGGTCGCGCTCGGCGGATACCTCGCGGCCATCGCGACGCATCCGGCCAGCGCCATGCTCAAGGGCTTCGACCTGGGGGTGTACCTGGAGGGCGGTCAGCTCGCGCGGCACTCGCCCGCGACCCTGTACTCCTGGTATCAGCCGGGCCATCCGGGCATTCAGTTCACCTACACGCCGTTCGCCGCGATGGTTTTCGCGGCGCTGTCCTTCGTGTCGCTGCGTGCGCTCGAGGATGCCGGCGTCGTGGTGAGCATCGCCGCGCTGGTGGCTACGTTGTGGATGGCGTTCCGGGAACTCGGGGTGGCCGAGCGCGGCCGCCGCGCCGGGGCGGTGCTGCTGCTGGCCGGGGTGTGCCTGTGGCTGGAGCCGGTGCAGCGGGCGCTGTACCTCGGCCAGGTCGAGCTCGTGCTGATGGCGCTGATCGTGTGGGACATGTGCCAGCCCGCGGAGCGGCGGCCATGGAAGGGGGCCGGCGTCGGCCTGGCGGCGGCCATCAAGCTCGTGCCGCTGATCTTCATCGCCTACCTGGTCATCACCCGGCGGCTGCGGGCCGCGGCGGTGGCGCTGGCGGTGTTCGTGGTGACGATCGTGGCCGGGTTCGCGGCCCTGCCGCACAGTTCGGTGCAGTGGTGGCTGCACGCGAACTTCCTCCAGGCGAGCCGGACCGGATTCGTCGGCGTCATCAGCAACCAGTCGCTGCGCGGCATGCTGACCCGGCTGATCGGCAGCGTCGCGAGCGGGCAGCCGCCGTGGATCGTCGCCGGGGTCGTGGCCGGAGTGGCCGGGCTGGCCGCCGCCATGCTGCTGCACCGGCGCGGGCTGGTGTTCGAGGGGCTGATGACCTGCGCGCTCACCGCGCTGCTGATCTCGCCGATCAGCTGGGACCACCACTGGGTGTGGGTGGCGCCGTTCCTGGCCGTGCTGGCGATGGCGGGGGTGCGGGCCCGGGATCGCCTGGCCCGGACGGCCTGGTTCGGCGGGGCGGTCGCGCTGGCCGTCGTGTTCGGCGGGTGGCCTCGATGGTGGGACAGCGGGGCCGGGCTGCTCCAGGGCGGGCTGATCTGGTACGCGCCGTCCACCTCGTGGGCGCATGGCGACAATCCCGGTTACGCCGAATATCACTGGCACGGGCTGCAACTGCTGGCCGGGAACCTGTACCTGCTGGCGGGCTGTCTGCTGTTTCTGGTGCCGCTCTTTGTGTGCGCGCGGCGGCGCTACCTGCGCACGTACAGCTGACCGACCCCGCGGATCCAGTCGCCTTCCTTGCTGGGCACCACCTGCTTGAAATGCGCGGAAAACCAGGTCCACTGGCTCGTCCACCATCCGAACGGGATGCGGCGCCAGTGGTTCGGCGACAGCCAGACGTACGGCGCCTGGAGGACCAGGTGCTGCCACGCGGCGATCGCCGTGGCGTTGTGATTCGCGCCCCCTTGGACGCTGACGCCGTGGGTGAGCACGAGGGTCGTGGCCAGCGCGTCGATCACCACCGGGCAGCCCGGCTTCGCCGCGGTGAACCGGTCCGCGGAGATGACCAGCGAGGTCTCGTCGGTGAGCACGCACGCGCCGGGCGGGATCATGCTGGTGATCCGCTCACTGCCGGACGGCAGGGTCACCTGCGAGACCTCGGTGAGCTGCACGACCGCGGCGGCCGCCAGGACGACGGTGACGACGGTGACGAACCCCACCGCGAGCCGCCGGAAACTTATCTGCAACGCGCTGACGAGGCGCCACAGCGCGACCCCGGTGACGATGGCCAGCCACGGTCCGGGGAAGGCCGGATAGTGATAGAAGAACGCCGAGTAGATTCCGATCGCGCCGACCGCGAGTATGGCGGTGCCCAGCGCGAACCACTCCGCCTGCGAGGTGTCGCGCCTGGCTACGGCGAAGCCGCCGGCTACCACCGCGGCCAGCACCAGCGCGGCGGCCAGCGGGATCAGCAGCGCGGGCGTCGCTGGCGCGGTGTCAGCCACCACGGCCTGCCCGAACAGCGAATTCGCGCCGGCCCACGCGAGGTTGCCGTAGTAGTTGAGCACGTCGGTGAGCCCGGTGATGTGGGCCAGGCGCAGCGAAAGCGGGGTGTAGGTGCCCACCCGGGCGGCCTGGTAGACCACCGTGCTGCGGAAGAAGGTCCCCGCACCGTAGGCCAGGAACGGCAGCAGCGGCACGACGAACGCCCCGGCCAGCCCGGCCACGTAAGCGGCCGCGCGCTTCACCGCCAGCCGGGCGCCTGGCCGGGCGCCTGGCCGGCCGCCTGGCCGGGCGCCGTTGGTGCGATCGAGCAGGCACACCGCGAGCAGGACCGCGGCCGGGGCCATGGCCCAGAACTTGACCACGCTGGCGAACCCGATCGCGATCCCGGCCCAGGCCAGCCTTCGCGGCCGGGTGGCGAGCCGTCCGCCGCTGAATGCGGCGTTCGCGCCGAGCAGGCACAGCAGGTTCATCCACGGCTCGAGCAGCAGCGTGTGAGCGCTCGCGATATCCGGCGGGTAGACGGCGAGGATGCCGCAGGTCAGCGCGGTGGCCAGCGTCCCCCGGTGGCGCACCAGGTTGCCGGCCAGCGGGACGCACGCGGTGCTGGCCGCCACGGTGAGCACGCGGGCGAGGGCCAGCCCGGCCGCGGTCGAGGTCACCCGGGCGATCAGCGCCACCGGCGACATGAGCAGCAGGATCCCGGGCGGCTGCACGAACGCGAAGTCGTGGTAGGGCATCACGCCCTGCGTCATCCGGATCGCCGCGCCGATGTAGACGCCGTCGTCGTATTCGCTGGGTGAGGTCAGGAATCCGGGCCGGGAAAGGGTATAGAGCCGGATGCCGAGGGCGAGGACGCTGGCGATCAGCATGGCCGCGCCGGGCGACGGGCGCAGTGACGCGCGAGCGGGTATGCCGGGTGGGCTAAGCGTGCCGAGTCTCGCGCTCACGAGGGGAGACTAGCCGGCCGGCGTCTCGCACAAGCGAATCCGGCACCGCCGCTGGCGGGCGGCGGCGCCGGATCGGCTTCGGCGGGACAGGGATTACTTGATGACGTGCGTGTCTTCTTCGCGCGCGGACGGCACGGTCACCGGCTCGGTGACCGGGGCGGCCGGCTCGACGGCGGTCACGCCTGGCACGGCGGTGATCCGTCCGGCCACCGCGGCGGCCACCAGGACCATGGCGATGCCCAGCCCGGTGAAGAAGCCGACCTGCTCCACGGCCCGCATGAGCGTGGTGGTGCTGGCCGGGACGCCGGCCGGGCTGGCCGTGGTCCACAGCGGAGCGAAGACGTTGCCGAGCGCGAACCATGCGCCGCTCACTATGCCGAGGAAGGCGCCCAACAGCGCGGTGTGCCTACCCCTGGCCACGATGAGCATGAGGCCGCCGAGCAGCGCCGCGGCTCCGGGCAGGATTTCCAGCCAGAGCCGTCCGGTGTTGTACGTCCACGCCTTATCCGGCGTGTAGGCGTAATGGAAGTAGGGGCCGATAAACGGGATCAGGGCACCCCAGATTCCGAGCAGAGCCAGCAGGAATCCACCGAGGACGCCGTGGCTGCGCCTTATCTGCAGCATCCCAGCCATTTTCATCACTTCCCGATCGAGTAACGGTGAGAAGGTCTCCCGGGACTATCTGAAGCCCTACCCGGTGCCAGGCGTGATATTCCCGTTGAGGGCAGGGGTATTGTCGCGGTCGTGGATACGCGGCGTCTCGTGCCCCGCACCGATGTGCTGCTGGCCGACCCCCGGCTGGTCGCGGCGGCGGCGCGGCTGGGCCGTCCCCTGGTCAAGGCGGCGGTGGCCCGTGCCCAGCAGCGCGTCCGGGACGGTGAGATAGCGGCTGACGCCGTTGCGGTGGCCGACGCCGCCGTGGCTGAATTGCCGCAATATGCGGCATCGCTGACTCCGGTGATCAACGCCACCGGGGTCCTGGTTCACACCAACCTCGGCCGGGCGCCGCTGTCGGCCGCCGCTGTCGATGCCGTCGTGGCGGCGGCGGGCAACTGCGACCTCGAGTTCGACCTGGTCAGCGGGGTCCGCGGTCGCCGGGGGACCGGCGCGCTTGACGCGCTGGCGGCTCTGGTCCCGGCCGCCGAGGCGGTCGCGGTGGTGAACAACAACGCCGCGGCCCTGGTGCTGGCGGCCACGGCGCTCGCGGCCGGACGGGAGATAGTGGTCAGCCGGGGTGAGCTGATCGAGATCGGCGACCGGTTCCGGCTGCCTGACCTGATGGCGAGCACGGGGGCGCGGCTGCGTGAGGTCGGCACCACGAACCGGACCACGGTGGCCGACTACGCCGGGGCGATCGGCCCGGACACCGGTTTCGTGCTGAAGGTCCACCCGTCGAACTACCTTATTTCCGGGTTCACCGCGTCCGCCGACGTGGCCTCGCTCGCTTCGCTCGGGCCGCCCGTGGTGTTCGACATCGGGTCCGGCCTGCTCGCGCCGCAGCCGCTGCTGCCGGACGAGCCGGACGCCACCTCGGCGCTGCGCTCCGGCGCCGCCCTGGTCACCGCCAGCGGCGACAAGCTGCTCGGCGGCCCGCAGGCCGGGCTGCTGGCGGGGCGGGCCGATCTGATCCGCACCCTGACCCGGCATCCGCTGGCCCGCGCGCTGCGCGTCGGCAAGCTCACGCTCGCGGCGCTGGAGGCGACTCTTGCAGGCCCTGTGCCGCCGTTGGTGCGATCGCTGACCGCCGATCCGGGCTCTCTTACCAAATGGGCCGAACGTACTGTGGCCTTCCTATCTGAGTCCGGCCTCGACGCCCGGGCGGTGGCGTCGAAGGCCGCCGTGGGCGGGGGAGGTGCCCCCGGGGTCGAATTGCCAAGCGCGGCCATCAGCCTGCCCGCGTCGCTGGCGGCTCCGTTGCGGGCCGGGCGGCCCGCCGTGGTCGGGCGCGTCGAAGCCGGCCGCCTGCTCCTGGACCTGCGTTCGGTCCAGCCGGAGGATGAGCAGCGGCTGGCGGCCGCGGTGGTGGCCGGGGCCGCGGTAGCGGCCGGGACATTGACGCGGCCATGATCGTCGTCGCCACCGCGGGGCATGTCGACCATGGGAAGTCGGCGCTGGTGCGCGCGCTCACCGGGATGGAGCCGGACCGGTGGGAGGAGGAGCGGCGCCGCGGCCTGACCATCGACCTGGGCTTCGCGTGGCTGGTGCTGCGCCGCGGGCAGCGGGTGGCGTTCGTGGACGTTCCCGGTCATGAGCGGTTCGTGCCGAACATGCTGGCCGGTGTCGGGCCGGTTCCCGCCGTGTTGTTCGTCGTCGCGGCGGACGGCGGCTGGATGCCCCAGTCGGCCGAGCACCTGGCCGCCATCGACGCGATGGGAATCCGGCACGGCGTGGCAGCCATCACCCGGTCCGATCTGGCTGATCCGGGCCCTGTCATGCGCCAGGTGCGAGAGCGGCTCGCCGCCACCAGCCTCGGCGCGGTGGAGGCGGTGCCGGTCAGCGCGGTGACCGGCAGCGGGCTGCCTGAGCTGCGGGAGGCGATCGCCCGCCTGGCGGAATCTGTCCCGCTGACCGCGGCCGGGTCGCCGGTGCGGGTGTGGATCGACAGGTCGTTCAGCATCAAGGGGAGCGGGACCGTGGTGACGGGAACGCTGCCCGCGGGCACGATCCGGACCGGGCAGGAACTGCTGCTGACCCCGTCGCTGCGCCCGGCCCGCATCCGCAACATCGAGTCGCTCGGCGAGGCCGCGGGCCAGGTCACGGGCGTGGCCCGGGTGGCGCTGAACCTCCGCGGTGTTCCGCCCGGTGTGCCCGCCCGCGGGATGGCCCTGATCGAGCCCGGCCGCTGGACTCTGACCACCGTGCTCGATGTCCGCCTGCATACCGACGCCGGCCGCCTCCCCACCCAGCTGACCCTGCATATCGGCTCGGCCAGGACGGTGGCCCGCGTCCGCCCCCTCGGCCACGTGGCTTTCGCCCGCCTCACCCTCCGCGACCCGCTCCCTCTCCACGCCGGCGACCGGGTCCTGCTCCGCGACCCCGGCGCCGCCACCCCGACGATCATCGGCGCCACCATCCTGGACGTCATCCCCCCGTCCCTGACCCGTCGCGGCGCCGCCGCCGCGGCCGCCCGCGAACTGTCCACCTGGCCGGATATGCCCACCGCCGTGGACCTGCTGCGTCGCCACAGCCTGCTGAAAGCCAGCACACTCCGGGCGATGGGCATTGGTGACATACCCGCCCCGGTAACCGGGGAGTGGCTTATAAACCCCATCCACTGGCAGGAGCTGCAACGTGCACTAGCGGCAGTGGTCAAAGCTCACGCTGAGCGGAACCCGCTAGCCCCAGGAATGCCCGTAGAAGCGGCTCGCGCTGCCCTGAGACTGCCCGACCGGGCCCTGGTAGAAGCCCTAGCCGGGGCGCAGGGCCCGGTGAGTGCGACGGCCGGCCTTCTCTATGGCCGGACGTCGCACCCGCCGGGTCAGGCGCCTCACCTGCCCCCCCACGTGATGAAAGCCGTCCAGGCCGTCCTCAAAGACCTTTCGAGCACCCCTTTCGCCGCCCCAGAGGCAGGAAGGCTGAAACAACTAGGCCTGGACACCAAGGCCATCGCCGCCGCGGCTCGGACGGGTTTGCTATTGCGTGTCAATGATCAGATCGTCCTGGCCCCCGGCGCCGACAAAGCAGCAGCAAACGTACTTTCGAAACTGGCTCAGCCGTTCACTACAGCCGACGCCCGTCAAGCGCTAGGGACGACCCGACGAGTCGCCATTCCGCTCCTGGAATACCTGGACCGGGCCAGGATCACCGAGCGCCTCCCCGACGACCGCCGCCGTATACGTTAGAGACTTCGGAACTCGGGGGAGCGGCGGATGGCGTCAGCGACCCGGCGGGTAGTGCCCCAGCCGGTGGCCACGCTGAGGACCGGAGGCCCGCTGGCACGGATCCGGAACACCGAGGCGCCCGGCGTGTCGGCGATGCTGACCCTGGCGGCGGCTAGCGGGCTCTTGCGGACCGTAACCCGTCCATCGCCGTTGGGCTCTACTGTGTAACCGGCGCCCAGCCTCCGGCCGAGCACGGTGGCGAGTTCTCGTGGCGTCACATTCTTCCGTGGCACCCTGACCTTCGGCATGGGGGAAAGGTTACTACTGCTGGGTTGGCGTCCAGACGAACCGCCTGACCGCGAACGCCGCCGCGGCAACTCCCCAGATCAGCACGATCCCGAGGTCCGACCAGGCAAACGTGCGGCCGCCGTTGGTCGCCGGGTCGAAGGCGGACTGCATGGCCACGGCCAGCGGCCGGATAGGCAGGACCTGTGCCACGTCGCGTATCCACTGCGGGAACAGGTTCTCTGGCACGTAGATGCCAGAGATCGCGTTCACCGCGAACATCACCAGCATGGTCAGCGGTCCAGCGGCGTCGACGGAAGGCACGAACGGGCTGAGCGCGTAGGCGACCGAACCGAGCGCGATCGCGCCCACGACGACGGCGAGCAGTGCGGCGAGTAGTCCCGCGCCGCCCGGATGCGTGCTGAAGGCGATCCAGGCGATCAACGTCAGCACGATGGCGATGCTGAGTGCGGATACCACGGCGGTGGCCAGGTCTCCGCCGATCAGCACGATCGGCCGGACCGGCGTCGCACGGCGGCGCTTGAGCGCTCCGGTCTCCCGCTTGGACACCAGGTTTATCAGCAGGTTCGACAGCGAAGCGCCGGTCAGTCCGAGCACGATCATGCGCGGGGCATAGTACGCGTCGCCCGGGATCGTGACGCCGGCGTATGTGAACGAGTCGTGCCGGAAGATCGACCCGAACAGCACCAGGAGCAGCACCGGGAGTGCCAGCGTGAAGCCGCGGGCCCGCGGGTCGCGCCGGAAGACCCGGAGGTCATAGCGGGCCTGGTGGACAACCAGCGACGCGGTGCTGAATTGGCCTGGGCCTCCGGCCGCGGCGCTCACGTGAGCTCCCGGGTGAGGCGCAGGTAGATGTCCTCCAGCGACGGGCGCTGCACCGCGATGTCGGTGATCGGCAGGCCGCGGTCCATCGCCCACGACGACAGGGCGTACAGCACCGGCATCGGCTCGGGTGCGACGATTTCGACGCGTCCGTTGTGCTCGACGTTGACCGGCACGGTCAGCGGCGGGAGGCCGCCGGGCGTCAGGCCGGCCGGCATCGTGAACGTGATCACGCTCGCGTCGGTCTGGCGGCCGCCGATGGTCTGCGGTGTCCCCTCGGCGACGATGCGTCCGGCGGCCAGGATCACGATCCGGTCGGCGAGGTTCTCCGCCTCGTCCATGAAGTGCGTGGTGAGGAAAACGGTCTTGCCGAGGTCGCGCAGGCCCCGCACCACGTCCCAGGCCATGTGCCGGGCGGAGGGGTCGAACCCGGTGGTCGGCTCGTCAAGGAAGATCAGCTCCGGGTCGCCGATCAGCGCCAGGGCCACGTCCAGGCGACGCTGCTGGCCGCCGGAGAGCTGATCGCAGCGGCTGCTCGCCTTGTCCGGCAGGCCGACCAGGTCGAGTACCCGGTCGACCTGGAGCGGCCTGGGGTAATAGCCGGCGTACATGGTCAGGCACTCGCGGACGTTCAGCAGCCGCTCGGGCGCGTTGGTCTGCAGGACGACGCCGATCCTGGCGCGCCAGTCCGGACCTGCCCTGGCCGGATCCGTGCCCAGTACGGTGACGTCTCCGCCGGTCCGCATGCGGAAGCCTTCGAGGATCTCGGTGGTGGTGGTCTTGCCGGCCCCGTTCGGGCCGAGGAATGCGAAGATCTCCCCGGCTTCGACGTCGAAGTCGATGCCGCGCACCGCCTCGTACATGCCGTAGCTCATCCGCAGCCCGCGGACGCTGATCGCGTTACCCGCGGAGAGAGTATCTACACGATCCTCCCGAAGGCGCTCACCCGCCGGGTGTTCAGCTGTCGTCACGGTACTCGGCCGCCTGGCTGAGGACCTCGGCGGTGCGCTTGGCGATCCCGCGGTCGTTCGCGACCTTCATGGTGATGAGGTATCCCTGGCCGTTCACATCGAACACGGTGCCACCGGGCTCCTCGCGCAGGCGTACCTTGGCCCGGCCGAACGCGCCCTTGCGGACGAGTATCTCGGCGCCTCCGGCCGGCTGCACCTGGTACCCCTCGCCGAGGCCGCGCCGGATCACATCGGCGACATCCTCCGCCGAAATCCCGCTCTTGCGGACTTTTACGCTTGTCATACCCCGTTGCTCCTCCCGATTACCTGATGCCGACGCTTAGGCTACATGTCGAATCGACTCATTGGAATAGAGGTCGCCAATCGTGACGGAACGGCCGCTTACCGACTTCGAGCAGGTGCTTCTCGGCATGCTCGTGGACGAACCGCGATCTGGCTATGACCTGAAGAAGCTGTTCACCGCCACGCCCGCCGCGGTTTACCAGCCGAGCGCGGGCGCGCTGTACCCCGCCCTGCGCCGTCTCCAGCGGCGCGGGCTCCTGTGCGTGGAGGTCACGGTGTCGGCTGGCCGCCGTGGCCGGCGCGTCTGGCATCCGACCGAAGCCGGGCGCGCCGTCCACCTGGAATGGGTGCGGCAGCCGGTCGAGCCGGACGCCGTCGCCAGCGACCTGGGACTGCACCTCATGCGGTTCGTCATGATGGAACGCCAGGTGCCGATCGCGGAGGTGCGCCGTTTTCTCGTCGGCCTTATCGAGGCTCTCGAGTCCTTCGTGACGGGCATGGAGGACTTTGCCGCGTCGGCCGGAGAGAAGCTGCCCGGCCGGCATCCGCTGCTGGCGCTCCGGCATGGTGTCCTGACCCACCGTGCCAGCCTCGAGTGGGCCCGGTCGACGCTGGCCGAGCTGGCCGAACGGTGAGAGGCTCCGCGGTTACCCTCGTGCCAGCCACACCGCCGTATCCGGCGGGAGGCTGCCGTCGGTCACGGGCCCGCTGCTGAGCAGGATTCCGCTGTGCGGCGGCAGCGGGATCGCGGTCTGGCCGAGGTTCGCGGCGAACACGAACCCGGGTTCCCGGCTGAAGATCAGCGAGTCCGGCGGGCTTTCCAGCCAGCGCATGGCGCCGCCGCGGCCGAGGGCGGGATGCTCGCGGCGCACCCGGAGCGCGGTCCGGTACAGGATGAGGATTGACTCCGGCTCAGCCGACTCGGTCTCGACGCTGTACCGGCCCCAGTCCGGCGGCTGCGGCAGCCAGGACGGGCCGCTCGGGCCGGCGCGCCAGGGGAGCGGCACCCGGCAGCCGTCCCGGCCCAGTCTGCGGCCGCCGGTCCGGCGGAAGACCGGGTCCTGGCGGGCCTCATCCGGTATATCGATAACTTCCGGCAGGCCGAGTTCTTCGCCCTGGTAGATGTAGGCGGAACCGGGCAGGGCCAGCTGGAGCAACGCCGCGGCCCGCGCGCGTCGCGCCCCGGCCCTGGCGTCGTCGGTATCGATCGGCCCGCGCGGGAGTGTGGATTCGTACTGGTGGGCGAGCCCGAGCGCGTAGCGGGTCGCCGGCCGCGGCACGTCGTGGTTGCCGATCACCCACGGAGCACGAGAGCCGCCCGCGAGGTCCTGCGCCGCGTCGACTGCGCGCCGCAGCGGGCCAGCCTCCCATGGCACCAGCATGAGCTGGAAGTTGAACAACTGGGGCAGGCCGCCCGGCTGGAGGTACGGGGCGAGCGTCCCGGGCACGTCGTACCAGACTTCTCCGATCGCCGTGCGCTGGCCGGGAAATTCGCCGGCCGGGTAGGAGTCCAGGATCTGCCGCCAGGACCGGTACAGGGCTTGCAGCTCCGCGCGATGACGATAACCCGACGGGGCCAGTGGGTGCTGTCCGGGAGGGTTGTCAGGCAGCTCCGGATCTTTGAACATCGCGCTGGCCACGTCCACCCGCAGGCCGGCCACGCCCCGGTCCAGCCAGAACCTGATGACGTCGGCGAACAGCGCCGGTATTGCCGGGTTGTCCCAGTTCCAGTCGGGCTGGGTCGTGTCGAACATGTGCAGGTACCACTGACCGTCGGGCACGCGGGTCCAGGCCGCGCCGCCGAACGACGATGGCCAGTTGCTGGGCGGCAGCGAGCCGTCCTGACCGCGGCCTTCGCGGAAGATGAAGCGATCGCGTTCCGGGCTGCCGGGGCTGCTGGCCAGTGCCGCCTGGAACAGCGGGTGCTCGGCAGAACAGTGGTTGGGCACGATGTCGACGATCACCCTGATGCCGCTGGCGGCGGCCTCCTTGACCAGGGCATCGAAATCCGCCAGCGTGCCGAGCAGCGGATCGACGGCACAGTAGTCGCTCACGTCATACCCGCCGTCCGCCAGCGGAGACGGATAGAACGGAGTCAGCCAGATCGCGTCGACGCCGAGATCGGCGAGGTAAGGCAGGCGACCGCGGAGTCCGTTGAGATCACCGACGCCGTCCCCGTCGCTGTCCGCGAAGCTGCGCGGGTACACCTCGTAGACCACGGCGTCTTCCCACCAGGCATGCCCGTCGCTCACGCCCACCCCTGTCCGCGTAGCCGGCTAAGACGACAACTCGCCACAGTCTAGAAGAAACCGGATGGCGGCTCTCGATGGGGCAGATGGGTTTCCGGTGCCGGTGACTCAGTAGAGTCGGTGCCGGAGGCGTCTGGGTGCCTGGTGGCCCCCCTGGTCTTCAAAACCAGTGAGCGCTGCACTGTAGCGCTGGCGGGTTCGATTCCCGTCCGCCTCCGCCATGGCGACCCCGCGGCCGGGTTCGCCGCCTGGTACACGCGGGGTCATCGCGCCTTAATGCACCGATCGGGACCCGTGAGGCTGGAGTCGGGCTGTAAGTGGCCCCTCGCTGGCCGCCAGTATTGCCAGATATGGCCGATATGTGTAGGGCGCTGGCACTGAACGACGTGGAAGAAAGGGGCCTCCGAGAAGGATTGGGTGGCGGTTTTGCCGGATGGCTCGGAAGGAAGGGGTCTCCGGGAAGGATTGGGTGGCGGTTTTGCCGGATGGCTCGGAAGGAAGGGGTCTCCGGGAAGGATTGGGTGGCGGTTTTGCCGGATGGCTCGGAAGGAAGGGGCCTCCGGGAATATAGGGCGCCGGTTTCCGGCTCCTTTTCCTCCAGGGGGCTCTTATCTTCCACGAGTCGGTGGCCCATGTGCCCGGAATGCGGCGATACGCGTAGCGCATCGGGTCGGCGCCGCGTTAGCGAAGACGCAATAGCTGACGCTGAAGCTGATAACAGTAAGAAGCGTCGCGCGCTTATGCTTGGGGGGCGGGTGTTATTCCGGAATGTCCGTATTCGGTGGCCTGCGTATTCCCTAACTCGTCAATTCAGGCTGCTTGTTGTAGCACCGGCACCGGCACTGTTTACGCGTGTACTGGGGGGTGCCGGCCGGTCCAGGGGGCGGCCCGCTCGAGCTGGCTGGCCACCTGGATGAGCGTGTCCTCCCGCCCGTAGGCGGCGACGAGCTGCACGCCGACCGGAAGCCCGGCGGGCGTCCAGTGCAGGGGCAGCGTGATGGCCGGCTGGCCGGTCATGTTGAACTGCGCGGTGTAGGGAATGAAGCTGCCGACCCTTCTCCCCTCCTGTTGCGGCCCGGCGGCGGTGAACCACCCCAGTTCGGGCGGCGGCGCGCCGAGGGTGGGCGTCACGAGCAGGTCATGGTCGTCCCACCAGGCCGCCATGCGGCGCGCCCACGCCCCGAACCACGCCCGGCTCTGCAGGTAGGCCGCCACGCGGAGCTCCCTGCCGAAGCTGCGGTAGCTGGCGTTGCGCGGTTCGATCTCGTCCTCGCCGATCGGGCGGCCCAGCCGCATCTCGAAGGCCTGGAATGCCGCCTCGGTATCGGCCGCGATGATCGTGTTGAAGTGCTTGCCGAACTCCGGGTCGAACATGGCCACGGGCGCGGACTCGTCGATGTGGTGGCCGGACGACTCCAGCAGCCGCGCCACGCCGGACACGGCGGCCCGGCACTGCGGATCGTCGAGAAAATCCGCAGTCTCTGACTGGCCTGGGCCCGCGGCGCCTGGCCGGTCGAGCACTCCGATCCGGAGCCGGCCCGGATCGGCCCCGGCCTCGCGGGCCAGCGGGCGCGGCAGCGGGGGCGCGTAATACGGCTCGCCGGGCATGCGGTTGCTGATCACGTCCAGCACGCCGGCCGCGTCACGCACCGTCCGCGCGACCGCTCCGTCGATCACTCCGCCGCCCCATGCCTCGCCGATCAGCGGGCCCTGGCTCACCCGTCCGCGGGTCGGCTTGAGCCCCACCAGCCCGCATTCGCTCGCCGGGATCCGGATGGAACCGCCACCGTCGTTCGCGTGCGCGACCGGCACCATGCCGCTCGCCACGGCGGCGGCCGAGCCTCCCGACGAACCCCCGGCGGAACGACCGGGATCCCACGGGTTACGCGTCGGGACAAAGCTTCGCGGCTCGGTGGTCACCGTGGTGCCGAGTTCGGGCACGTTGGTGCGGCCGAGCGGGACAAAGCCTGCCGCACGGAACTGCTCCGCGAGATAGGACGTCACCGCCCAGGTCGTATCACGCAGCGGCCCCAGGCCGAACGCCGTGACTTCACCCGCGACCGTGCAGCCCAGGTCCTTGTACAGGATCGGCACGCCGCGGAACGGCCCATCGGGCAGGTTGCCGTCGGCCTCCAGCCGTGCCGCGTCGAACCGCGTCCGGATCACGGCGTCCAGTCGCGGGTTGACCGCCTCGATCCGGGCGATGGCGGCCTCGGCCAGCTCCTTGGGACTCACCTCCCCGCGACGCACCAGGTCGGCCTGTGCGGTGGCGTCCAGCCACGTGGTCTCGTCCATGCCAACGACACTACGGATACCGGTGCGGATTGTGGACCGGGGAACCACCGCCGTTCGTGATAAGTCTCGTGGCAGCGTGCGGGGGAGGCCGAAGCGGCCGATGAGGCCCCGGTCACCGAAGTGGGTGAGCTCGCAGATGCTGTTCCCCCGCAGCGTGAGCACGCACAGACCGCTGAACCGCCAGATCGGCGCGCTCGGGTCTGGGTGGTAGAAGGCCAGCGCGGGCTGGCCGTTGGCCCGGGTTGGTATGCACCTGGTTTCCAGGCCGCCGAGGTGTTCCCGCAGGAACCCGACGACGTCCTGGGGACCGCGGAACTCGATGGGGTCGGGCGGCATGTCCAGCCTGGCGTCATCGGTCAGCAGAGCCACCAGCCGCGATATGTCGGACCGCTCGAACGCCTCGACGAAGCGCTGGACGACCGCGGCCTCCGCCGGGGACTTCGGCAGGGGCACGTCGTGCGGGTCCCGATCCCGGCGGAGGCCACTCCGGGCCCTGATCAGCGCGCTGTTGACGGCCGCCGGCGTCGTGCCGAGGATGCCGGCCACCTCGGCCGCCGGGAACCCGAGCACGTCCCGGAGCACCAGGACCGCCCGCTGCTGGGGCGGCAGGTGCTGGAGGCCCGCCACGAACGACAGCGCGATCGACTCCCGCGCGTCGTACCGGGCTTCGGGACCCGTGGCCGCGTCACCGAGCAGCACATCGGGGTAGGGCTCGAGCCACCACGGGACATCGGAAGTCACCGGCCGTGTCCTTCCTGATTCGTGTTCTGGCCAGCCGGACCATCGCGGCCGGCGGGACTCGTCGCGCAGGTAGTTGAGGCAGCGGTTCGTGGTGATGCGGTACAGCCAGGGGCGCAGCGAACGGCCGTCGAACTGGCCGATCGCGCGCCAGGCGGCCAGCAGGGAATCCTGAAGCAGGTCTTCGGCGTCCTGAACCGACCCGAGGATCCGGTAGCAGTGCGCCTGCAACTCGCCGCGGTAGGGCTCGATGAGCTCGCGGAAGGCGTCGCCGTCGCCGGCCTGGGCCCGGGCGAGAGCTGGCTGTGTCATCTTTTCCGGCCTCATGAAGGGTGTAACACCATCGGCGCCCCGGATTCATCGGCGAGTCGCCGGCCCGGCCGGTGTCTTCACCAGTGAGGAGTTACCTGACCAGACCAGCATGGAGGAACACATGACCTCAGTCGTCGAGGTGCACAGGTGGCGGGCGTTTTCGCTGCTCGCCGTGACGTACCTCATGACGGCGGTCGACCTGACCATCGTCAACGTCGCCCTGCCGACCATCGGCCGTAAGCTGCACTTCGCCGAGTCCGACCTGCAGTGGGTGGTGACCGCCTATGCGCTGACCTTCGGCGGGTTCCTGCTGCTGGGCGGGCGGGCCGCCGACCTGCTCGGGCGCAGGCGCCTGTTCATGATCGGGCTGGTGATCTTCACGGGTGCCTCGCTGGCCTGCGGGCTGGCCACCAGCGGCACGTTCCTGATCATCCTGCGTGGCATCCAGGGCCTGGGCGCCGCCATAGTGCTGCCCGCCGCGCTGTCCATCGTGATGAACATGTTCCGCGAGGGCGCCGAGCGCAACAAGGCGCTCGGCGCGTGGGGCGGCCTTGGTGCCACCGGCGCGACCATCGGCCTGCTGGCCGGCGGCACGCTCACCCGGTATGCCGGCTGGCAGTACATCTTCTACCTGAACGTTCCCATCGGCGCGGCAGCACTGCTGCTGGCCCGCCGGGTGGTGCCGGAAAGCAGGCTGCACGGCGCGCGCCGGCGCTACGACCCGCTGGGCGCCGTCACCGTGACCGGCGGCCTCATCGCCGCCGTCTACGCGATCTCCCAGGCGCCCGCCATCGGGTGGACAGCCACCCGGACCGTGGCGTTGCTCGCGGCATCGGCGGTCCTGCTGGCCGGCTTCCTGGTCATCGAGACCAGGGCCGAAGCGCCGCTGCTGCCGCTGCGCCTGTTCCGGCTGAAGACTCTCGCCGGGTCGAACGCGGTCGGCTTCCTGCTCGGGGCGAGCTTCTACAGTTATATCTTCGTCGGCACCCTCTACATGCAGCAGGTACTCGGATACTCCGCGCTCAAGACCGGAATCGCCTGGCTGGCGACGTCGGTCACCGGGCTGGCACTGGCGGGCCCGGCGCAGATCCTGGTCACCCGCGCCTCGGCCAAGCTCGTCATGGCGGCCGGGATGACGCTGGTCGGCGCCGGGATCCTGTGGGCCACGCAGGTGCCGGCGGACGGGAGCTTCTGGGCCAGCCTCGCCGGTCCGTTCTTCCTCACCGGCGCCGTCACCTGGGCGTTCATCCCGGTATCAATCGGGGCGCTCGCCGGTGTCACGGAGCGCGATGCCGGAGTCGCCTCCGGGCTCATCGACACCTCGCAGCAACTCGGCGGGGCCATCGGCATCGCCGTCGCCTCTACCGTGGCGGCGGCTCATTTCCGTGTCCTCCAGGGCCAGGGACACGCCGCCGCGATCGCGCTCACCGGCGGGTTCCACTGGGCGCTGTGGGTAAGCGGCCTCACCGCACTAGCCGCCGTCCCCGTGACGTTCCTGCTCATCCGCCGCGCGGAACTCGCCCAGGCCGTTACCCCACCTGCGCTGGCACGAACTTGACGATGGCGTCGGCCACCGCGGCCGGGTTGTCGACCGCGACCCACGTCCTGGCCCCGGGAACGGAGACCAGCGTGGCGTCGGGGAAGTCGGCCGCGAGCCGGCGCGCGTGTGCCATCGGGAAGAAGGGGCATGACTCGCCCCAGACCAGCAGGACGGGCCGGTCGAACCGCGGGATCGCCCCGGCGGCATCGACCAGAAGCTGCGGGCGGAAGCAAGCCATGGCCGCGACGAAATCACCGGCCACCCGTCGATCACGTAGCAGCGGCCCGGCGAAGGAGGCCGCGCGCTCGTCGTCCAGCCCCTTGGCGGTGACGGTGGACATGCCCTTGCGGCGCGCGGCCGGCGATCGAGCCTGCCGTCGGAACCGCAGCCGGACCAGCCCCTGCATGATCCGGGGGAATGTGCGGGCTAGCGCCGTTGCCTTCCGGAGCTTGTCCGGAGGGAACTGATCGTAGCTCTCACAGTTCGTCAGGACGAGCCTGCTTACCCGGTTGAGCGCCGGATGGCCGCTGGCGAGCGACAGCAGGAGCAGTCCGCCGGCCGTGTCGTTGACGACCACGGTGGCGTCTTCCACCTCGAGCAGTTCGAGGCAGTCGAGCAGCAGCCGGGCCAGCGAGGCGGCCGACCGGTCCGCGCCCGGCGACAGCGGCCAGGGATGCGCCCCGAGCGGGAGGTCGATCGTGATGCAGCGGTACTGGTCCTGGAGCGCGACAACGACGTCACGCCACAGATCGTGATTCGCCAGGACGCCGGCGAAGAAGACGAGCGTCGGCCCTTGGCCTTGGCCTTGGCTTTGGCCTTGGTCTTGGCTTTGGCTTTGGCTTTGGCTTTGGCCGGAAGATTGCCAGGCCAGGGGCCCGAGCCGGGTTTCCAGCAGTTGGGATTCCATGAGTATTAAACATACTCTCGGTATGTGTAGTGAGCAAGTGGCGTGGCGTCCGCTGACGCCTCAGGCCGGGGGTGAATGTGCCATCGTCCCCGTGATAGGGGGTGCGATGGCACATGGGTGCGGCTCCCTTAAAGGGACAGTCAGGTGCTGCTCCCTGACCAGCGGCACCGATGGCACCATCGGGCACGCTCTAATAGCGCTGCTGATCGGTTTGAGCAACACCGATGGCACCATCGGCATGCTGCTCACTCCGGAGGAGCCGCACCCATGGCACATTCACCCCCCTCGTGAACGCTCAGAAGCTGCCCGTGGCCCGTCCGGCCTCGGGCAGCTTCTGAGCGGCCGGCTCCGGTGGGCTGGTCTGGTGCCCAGGGGCCCCACACCACCCAGGGGCCTCGCGCCGCCCGCCGCCGCACTCGGAGGCTCGCACCGCCTCGGGCGCGAACGGGCGGGCGCGAACGGGCGGGCGCGGATGATGTGAGTGCCAATGCTGTGGGTACGGATGGTGTGAGCGCGGATGCTGCGGGCGGGATGCTGTGGGTACGGATGGAGTGGGCACGGATGCTGTGGGCACGGATGCGACGGGCTGCTGGATATTTCACGATAAATCGGGCAATCTGCCGACGCCGCGCATGCCTGCTCCGCTTATCGCGGACGGTTATCCCATCAATTGTGAGCATTCCGGAATAGCATGCGTTTGCGACATGTGGGCTATGTCGCCTTCACTAAAGTGCCGCGCCAGCCTGGGGACTTGCGCATATCATCGCATAGCGGGCACGTGGGTCGGCCACTTTGTGGAAAATAGGTGCTCTCCGGAAGAAAGGGCGCCGGAAACCGGCGCCCTTTCTTCCACGGCGCCCTTTTCTTCCACCTCGTCGAGCCGAGCTGCCGTACATATAACGGTCATATCCCGGCAAATCGGCGGCGGTAATGGGGTGCCTGCGATAACAGCAAGAAGCGTTCAGCCATTCACGGTGCGCGCACGTTAAACCGGCGGCCGTCACGAGGCAGGGGGCGTAACCGTTATCTCGCGCGTGCCGCAGCGATCTGATAACAGCAAGAAGCGGCAGGCGCCCTGACAGAAGCGGGGGGCTCTGGTCTGGGCTGCCGTTCAGGGGGGAGTGGCGGGGGCCAGGCCGCGGAGCATCGCGTCGAGGGCCTCTCCGACCGCCGCTCTGGTCGCGTCACGGTCGCTGGCCCGTGTGATGCGCATGCCGCCCAGCCAGGCCAGGCCGCGGATGAGATGGGTGAGCACGTCGGGGTCGAGTCCGATGATCTGGCCCCGCGCGACCGCCGTCGCGATGAACGACCGCATGTCCAGGTGGCCCGGGTCCTGGCCAGCGGATTCCTCCAGCTCGGCGCCCAGCACGGCTGGCGCGTCGATCAGCACGATCCGCCGGAGCTCTTCGTCCAGCGCCGCGTCCAGATAGGCGTTCATCCGGGCGACGATCTGGTCGATCGGCGGCTCCGCCGGGTCTCCGGCGCCCGCCGCCCGCGCCTCCAGCTCGGCCTCCACTTCCACCAGCACGGCGCGGAACAGCGCCTCCTTGCCGGCGAAGTGGTGGTACACAGCACCCTTCGTCACGCGGGCCGCGTCCGCGATCTCGTCGACCGAAGTCAGCGCGTAGCCATTCTTGCCGAACAAGGAGCGGGCGGCGGCGAGCACGGCGCGGCGGGTGGCCTCGGCATGCTGCGATCTGAGCATGCGGTCAGTATGTCATCGCAGTACTCAGGGGTGCGGGAAGCCGCCGACGGCGGTCTCGTACGCGGCCGCCACGCGCAGGCACGTGCTGTCGGCGAGATGGCGGCCGATGATCATGAGTCCGGTCGGCAGGCCCTCGTACAGGCCCGCGGGCACCGAGGTGGCGGGGTGCCCGGTGACGTCGAATGGCGCCGTGTTCGGGATCATCTCCAGCGAACGGGCCAGATGCTCGTCACGGCTGGCGCCGGGCGCCGGGATCGCCGAGGCGACGATCGGCAGCGTCGGCATGACCAGCACGTCCGCTTCGGTGAGCGCGGCGTCGTAGGCGGCGGCCAGTTCCAGCGCCAGGTTCCTGGCCATGGCGTAGTACCGGCCGCCATTGCGGTCGATGCTGTACCGGCCGCACAGGGCCGTCAGCTTGAGCGACTCCGACATCCGCGCGGCGTGGTCCCTGCGGCCCTTCGCGTAGTGGGCGATGAGCTCCGGATCGTACAGCCCGGCCGCGTTCATCCCGTAGGCGTTCCCGTCGATCATCTGGTTCGTCGCGCCGTCGGTGGCGATGACGCTCCACACGTGCAGCGCGTCGCGGTGCCAGGGGATGCTGACCTGGCTGACCCTCGCTCCGGCCGCGGCCAGCGCGCCGATGGCGGCCCGGACGGTCTCATCGACGCCCGGCTGCGACAGGCCGGGGATGGCGAATCCCTCCTCGACGACACCGATCCGCAGCCCGGCTACACCGGCGTCGAGCTCGTCCAGGTAACCGCCCGCGGGCGGGTCGGACCGCTGCCGCGGGTCCAGGCCGTCCCGGCCGGCGAGGACGCCGAGCAGCACCGCGGCATCACGCACGGTGCGGGTGATCGGACCCAGGTGGTCCAGGGTGTTCTCGATCGGGAACGCCCCGGTATAGGGCACCAGGCCGTAGGTCGGCTTGTGCCCGACCGTGCCGCAGAACGAGCTGGGAATCCGGACCGAACCGCCCTGATCGCCGCCGAGCGCCATGTCCGCGTCTCCCGCGGCGACCAGTGCCGCGCTGCCGCTGGACGACCCGCCCGCGGATTTCGTGCGATCCCAGGGGTTGCGGACCGGGCCGGTGCGCGACGTGTGGCTGCCGCCGGAGAAGCAGAGGTCCTCGCAGACCGACTTCCCGGTGATGGTCGCCCCGGCCTCGAGCAGCCGGGTGACAACGGTGGCGTCGCGGCGCGGCACGTAGCCTTCGACCGTCGCCGACCCGTTCATCATGGGCAGCCCGGCGACCTCGATGTTGTCCTTGACGGCCACGCGGCGCCCGGCCAGCGGGCCGCGGCCGGAGGCCCAGGCCAATTCAGCACCGCGGCCGGCCGTGCTGATCTCGGCCGTGACGTACCAGGCGCCCAGCTCGTTGGCCGCCTGGTCAGGCCACTTCCAGTCCCGGGCAGGTGGCTCCGGCAGACGTTCGGAATACAGGCGCTCGACCGCGTCATAGGACGTCAGCGCGCCGGTGATCAGCTCACGGAACGCCGCCACGTCCGCCGCGTTCAGCCCCAGCCGGTACCGGTCCGCAATGGCGGCGACGTCGTCACTCGACGGAGGCGGGATAGCCATGCGATCTCCTTGCGTCAGGCCGGGAAAAACCACAGCCGTTCATTCAAATGCTGTCATTTACAACGAACGGCGGTGGTGTTAACGCGCCGAGCACCCGCCGTTGCGGACCACGGGTCTTCCGATAAGTTGACCATCGCGGTGCGCATAAGGCCAGCGTTGGAGGAGTGGCGATGCGAGCAGTCTGGATCACGGGACGGGGCGGTCCGGGGACGCTGGAGGTGCGGGAAACGGCCGATCCCGAACCTGGCCCCGGCCAGGTGCGCATCCGCGTGCACGCGGCTGGCCTGAACTTCGCCGAGGTGATGGCCGCGCAGGGACTGTATCCCGATGCGCCCAAGCCGCCTTGCGTCGTCGGCTACGAGGTGGCAGGCGTGGTCGACGCGCTCGGCGAGCGTAGCGCGGGCCCCGAGGCCGGCAGCCGGGTGCTGGCCATGACGCATTTCGGCGGGCACGCGGACGTGGTATGCGTGCCCGCCGAGCAGGTGCTGCGGATCCCGGACGCGATGAGCTTCACCGAAGCCGCCGCGATCCCGGTCAACTATCTCACCGCCTACCACATGCTGTGCCGTGTCGCGGTCGCCCGTCCCGGCGAACGGGTGCTGGTGCATATGGCGGCCGGCGGGGTGGGGACCGCGGTGCTGCAGATCTGCCGCACCGTGGGCGATCTGGAGGTTTTCGGCACTGCCTCGGCCGCCAAGCACGAGGCGCTGCGGGCCGAAGGCTGCGCGCACCCGATCGACTACCACACCGCCGACTACGCCGCCGAGGTACGCCGGCTGACCGGAGGTGAGGGTGTGGACATCGTGCTGGATCCGCTGGGCGGCAACGACTGGAGGAAGGGGCTGAAGCTGCTGCGCCCGTGCGGCCGTCTGGTCGCGTACGGGTTCGCCTGCGCGAGGAACTCGAGGCGATCCTCGCGCTGTGGGAACAGGGCATGATCAAACCGCGTATCGACACGTCCTTCCCCTTCACCGAAGCGGCGGCAGCCCACCGCCGGATCCTGCGACGCCAGAACATCGGCAAGATCCTGCTCAAACCCTGAGGTGCTCCCGGCGGCCGGACGTGACTTCTATGCTCGTACCAATGGCCAGGTACTTCGAGGTCCATCCGGACAGCCCGCAGCGGCGTGCGATCACACAGGTCGCCGATATCGTGCGCGCTGGCGGGGTGATCGCCTACCCGACGGACTCCTGCTACGCGCTGGGGTGCCTGATCGGCAGCAGGGACGGCATCGCGAGGATCAGGTCGATCCGCCATCTCGATGACCGGCACCACCTCACGCTGGTGTGCCAGGACTTCGCCCAGCTCGGCCAGTTCGTGTACGTCGCCAACCCGGTGTTCCGGGCCATCAAGGCGGCGACCCCTGGCAGCTACACCTTCATCCTGCCTGCCACCAAGGACGTGCCGCGGGTGCTGCAGCACCGGGGGAAGAAGACCATCGGAGTGCGGATCCCGCGCCACGTGGTGACCCAGGCGCTGCTCGCCGAACTCGGCGAGCCGCTCGTCTCGACCACGCTGCTGCTGCCCGGCCAGGACGAGCCCATGACCCAGGGCTGGGAGATCTCTGACCTGCTCGGTCACGCCGTGGACGCGGTGATCGACTCCGGCGACTGCGGCACGGAACCGACCACGGTGATCGACTTCGCGCAGCCCGAACCCGAGATCGTGCGCCGCGGCGCGGGCGACACATCCAGCTTCGAGTGACGGTGCCATCGGCTCGGGCGCTGACGTCGCCAGGCCCACTAGCCTGGAGGCGCTGCGCCGGCGCGTAGGGCCAGACGGCAGCGTGTTAAGGAGGCCGGCCATGGCTGTGAGTTGTACGCCGCTGCCCGGGAAGGGCTGCCCGGGGCCAGCGGCCGTGTCGTGGGTTTCGACGATGGTCTACGGCGTTGTCCTGGCCGCGGGGCTCTACTACAGCGCAATGGGTCTGGGCAGCGGTAATGGGACGCGGACTGCCGGTTTCGTGGCGGTGATGGCGCTGCTGCTAGCTCTGGAGGTCGCGCAGCGGTGGCTGGGCCTGCGCGACCGTCAATGGCCAGTGGTCACGCTGCTGTCGGCACGGCTCGGCCTGTTCGTTGCGGCAGCGGCACTGGACCCCTCGGGTGAGTCCCGCGCGCTGTTCGTGCTGGTGCCTTTCGCTGCCTACTTCGCCTTCGGACGCACCGTAAGCCTCGCGCTCGCCGCGTTGTGCCTGGTCCTGCTGATCGCGACCTTCATGTTGCGGGTACCGCACTGGTACACGCAGGCGACGTACCTGTCCGATGTCCTGATGTTCGGAGTCGGCCTGATACTGGCCATCGCCATGGCGAACATCGCGGTAGGAGAGCAGGCCGGCCGTGCGCGGCTGGAAAAGACGCTGCGCGACCTGGAGGAGTCACACGTCCAGCTCACCGAGTATTCCGCCCAGGTGGCCGAACTGTCCGCGGAGGCCGAGCGGAACCGGCTGGCCAGGGACATCCACGACAGCCTCGGTCACCACCTGACCGCGATTGCGGTCCAGTTGGAGAAGGCAGCGGCGTTCCTGGAGCGCGACCGCGCAACGGCCGATCAAGCGCTGGCCGACGCCCGCTCTTCGGCGCGCCAGGCATTGGCCGACGTCCGCATGTCCGTCCGCGCGCTGCGCGGTGATCAGCCGGCCACCCGGCTTACTGTCATGCTGGCCGACCTGGTGCGGCAGGCTGCCGCCGGGCAGCAACGGGTAACCCTTACGGTGAGCGGCGACGAGGGCCCCGTCAGCACGGGGGCACGCGCGGTCCTCTACCGCTCCGCGCAGGAGGCTCTGACGAACGCCCGGCGGCACAGCGGCGCCCAAGAGGTCACCGTGTCGGTGACGTTTGGTGACCAAGAGGCACGGCTGGTGGTCACCGACGACGGGCACGGCTTCGACCTGGGGAAATACGATAGCGGGTCGGGGTCCCGAGACGGGTTCGGCCTGTCCGGCATGCGCGAGAGAGCGGCGCTGGCGGGCGGACACGCACAGATCAGCAGCCGGCCTCGCGGAGGAACCACCGTCACTGTTACCGTCCCCCGATCCGCGGCGGCCGGCTCGGAAACGGCGGCCAACGCCGTCGTGCCGGCGGGAGCGAGCGGATGAGCGGGCACGAGCAGCACAGTGGTGACCCAGTGGAGGGCACTGCCGCGCCGGTACGCGTGCTGGTGGTCGATGACCAGCAGCTCATTCGAGAGGGAATCGCGTCGCTGCTGAGTATCCAGCCGGGAATCACGGTGGTCGGCATGGCCAGCGATGGCGTGGAAGCCGTTGAGAGGGCGATCGCGCTGGACCCGGATGTGGTCCTGATGGACGTGCGGATGCCAGAATGCGACGGCGCACAGGCAACGGGCCGGATTCGCCGGGAGCTTCCAGGCTGCCAGGTCGTCATGCTGACGACTTTCGACGACGAAGAGTACGTGGTTCAGGCGTTGCGAGCCGGCGCCGTCGGCTACCTGCTCAAGGACCTGCCGGCCACGGAACTCGCCAACGCCGTACGACTGGCACGTTCTGGCATCGCCCAGTTCGACTTCCAGGCCACCAGCCGTCTGGCGTCAGCCCTGGCCCGTCACCCGGCCCCGGTCCCGGTCACCGAGACCGGCGATAACACGGGACCGGGCAAGATCGGACAGTCGCTGACGGCGCGCGAAGTCGATGTTCTACGTCTGATAGCCCGCGGCGCTACCAACCGCGAAATCGCCGCGCGCCTGTTCATCAGCGAGGGAACAGTGAAGAATCACATCTCCCGCATCTTGAACCGCATAGGCCTCCGAGACCGGACACAGGCCGCGATCTTCGCCCGCGATCGCGGCCTCCTCTTACCTCAGCGGGTCAGGTGGACCACAACAGTGGTGACTTTGGAGGTGAACCCGGCCCCGGAGTAGGTGACTTCGCCCTTGGCCCCCTGGAAGCTCCCGGTGCCTCCGGTCACCGCCACGACCCCGGAACTAGCCCGCGCGTCGATCTCACCCAGCACGGTGAGCTGGCCCGACAGGCCTCCTCCGGTGAAGTTAACCGCGCCGCTGAGCAACGCGGTGGACGCATCCGAACTCACGGTATTGATGACGAGAGCTTCCTCACCTATTTGCTGGCCACCCGTTTTCTGGCCGAACACCGGATCGTTCACGTATTCGGTACTCACTTTGGACCCAGCGGGCAAGGGCGGCAGGGCGCAGGTGGAACAGGGGGAGACGATGTGCGCCTCCACCATGTGAGTGAACACGGTGAACGTCGAAGGATCGTGCCCATGGCTTGCGCCCGGCGAAGCTGACGCAATCCCGGTTCCGCCGGCAGCAGCCGCGATTATTCCGGCTGCGCAGATGCCCAGTGCCCATGTCTTCCTCATGTTCCTGCCTCTCTGGTCCGCCTCCGCTGTCTGCGGTGGCCTCGTCAACGACGCTAGGAACGACGGCAGGGTCCCGGTAAGTGCCGACTGTCCACATCTGCGCCCGGAGGTCATGACCGGCGCGACCACCAGCCAGCCAGAAGGCAGGTGCCATCGGTAGGCTCTGAGGCATGAAACTCCATGTCGGATGCGCGATGTGGACTTACGCACCTTGGCAAGGCCGTTACCTGCCCAGTTCGCTGTCGCCGCGCGACCGCCTCAGCGCGTACGCGACCTGGTGCAACGCTGTGGAAGGCAATACGACCTTCTACGCGACACCGAGCCTCGACACGGTGAAATCGTGGGCCGAGCAGACCGGTCCCGACTTCCGGTTCATCTTCAAACTGCCGAAACCGATCACCCATGATCGCCGCCTCGCTGACGCCGGCGAGCCGCTCCGCACCTTCCTGGCCGCCCTCGAACCCATCGGGCAGCGTGCCCACGCACTGTGGATTCAGCTGCCACCGTCCTTCGGCCCCGCCGACCTCGGCGCTCTGACCGGTTTCCTTGGCCATCTCCCGCGCGAGTACCGGTATTGCGTCGAGGTACGGCACCGCGAGTTCTTCGAGGACGCGCGGTCGGAACAACAGCTCGAGAGGGCTCTCGGTGACGTCGGCGCCGAATGGGTAATCTTCGATACCACCGTCCTGTTCGGGAGCCCTCCCGGAAGCGACGCCGAGCGGGAGGCGTGGACGAAGAAGCCGCGCGTGCCCCGCCGGTCACGCGCTCTCACCTCCCATCCCGTCGTCCGCTACATCGGCCGGGACGACACGGCTCGGACCGTCGCGGGATGGCAGCACTGGCTCGATGTAGTCGCCGGCTGGCTGCGGGAAGGGCGTTCCCCGACCGTATTCATCCATACGCCAGACAACGTCAGCGCGCTCGAGCTGGCACGCCGGTTCCACGACGATGTGCGAGCCCGCGTGCCCGAGGTAGAGCCGCTCCCGGAACCGATCCCATCCGGACCGCCGACTCTCTTCTAAAAGCGGCGACTCATGAATCCGGGCGTCCTCACGCACCTGGACCGTACAGGGCGGCGATGGCTTCGGCACCGGCCCACCGGCTGTAGGTGGGTGACTGCGGCCAGCCTTCGGGCGAGTCCTGCCATTCCTCCTGCCGCCCGTAGGGCAGCAGATCGATCAGCGGGAAGGTGTAACTGAGCTGCTCGGTGCCACGGCCGTTGGTGTGCCAGGTGCGATATACGGTGTCGCCATCGCGCAGGAACACGTTGACAGCGAATCCGCCGCCAGGTGGCGCGCCGACGTCGCCGCCGAATGAACTGTTCGCGGTGGAGTACCAGGTCATCTTGTTCCCGGTCAGCCGCTTGTACGCGAGTGCCTCGTCAATCGGGCCCTGGGTGACGATGACGAACCGGGCGTCGTAGCTGTCCAGGAACTCCAGCCGGGTGAACTGCGAGGTGAACCCGGTGCAGCCCGGGCACTGCCACTGCTCGCCGGGAAACCACATGTGGTTGTAGACGATCAGCTGTGACTTGCCGTCGAAGATCTCGGCCAGCCGGATCGGTCCCTTCTCGCCCTCCAGGGTGTAGTCCGGCATCTTGACCATCGGCAGCCGCCGGCGCTGCGCGGCGATCGCGTCGAGTTCCCGGGTCGCGGCTTTCTCCCGGGCGCGCAGGGCATCGAGCTGGCTCTGCCAGGTTTCGGCGTCAACGACGGGCGGTAGTGCGGCGGCGGACATATGGCCTCCTTACTAAGCATGTTCACGGCCCGCGAGCTGCGGTCATCAGTTAAGACCGTGCCCGGCCAGCTAACTCATCGGTGGCTCGCCACACTAATCGGACTAGCCTGTGGCTAGTGCTGTGGCGCGATCCGGGAGGGAACATCGATGGCCGACGCCGAAGACGTACGCCGCCTGGCACTGACCCTGCCGGAGGTGGAGGAGATCGACAGCGACGGCTTCGACTTCCGGGTGGGGGGCAAGGGGTTCGTGTGGTCCTATCCCGAGCGCAGGCCGGGCCGCCCGCGACGCATCCGGACCGACGTCGCGGTGCTCTACGTCGGCGACGAGGCCGAGAAGCAGGCTCTGCTCCTCGGCGAGCCGGGGATCTTCTTCACCGCCCCGGAGTACGGCAGCTGGCCGCTGGTGCTGGTGCGGCTGACAGAGGTGGACATCGAGCGCCTGACCGAGCTGGTGACCGACGCGTGGCGGATGCGAGCGCCGGAATTACGGGGTCAGGAATTGCGGAGACGTGGTACGACCGCTCCCGCGGGGTGCTGGCCGGTCGGGACCTCTGCCGCGGGGCGGCGTGAGCTGACTGGCTTGTCGGCGTGCTTGCGCAGGGTCAGCGCTACCGCGGCCGCCAGCAACAGCGCGGCGGCCAGTACCACCGCGGTCGACAGGAAACTGCCGCCGCTGACATCTTGCAGGTAGCCGCCGAGATACGGGCCCGCGAATCCGCCGAGGTTGCCCAGCGCGTTGATCAGGCCCATCGCGCCGCCAGCCAGGGCGGCCGGCACCGCGCGCGAGGCGCTGGCCCAGAATGGCCCGTCATAGGCAAGGGCGCCCGTCATCGCGAGGCTGACCAGGAGGATGGAAAGCGCCGGGTAATGGCCGAGCGCGACCGAGACGACCAGCGCCACGGCTCCGAGAGCCAGCGACGCGGCCACGTGTACCGAGTAACGGCCGCTACGGTCGGCAGAGCGGGCGTTGAGCCACAGCCCGACGATGGCGAACAGGTACGGGATGGCGGTGACCGCCCCCACCACGAGTATCGACGCGCCGATCGTCGTCTTCACCACGTGCGGTAGCCACAGGCTCAGGCCGTAGAAGCCGACCTGGACAAAGAAGTACACCACGATCAGACGCCACACCATGCTGCTGCGCAGCACGTCGCGGTATCCGGAGAAGCGAGGCGCGCCGGCGTTGTCACGGGCCAGTGAGGTCTCGATGTACCGCCGCTCGTCGTCGCTGACCCAGGCTGCCTGGGACGGACGATCGGCGACGAGCCACCACCACAGCGGAGCGGCGACGAGGAACGGAAAGGCGCCTTCGATGAAGAACAGGGTGCGCCAGCTGCCCCACGTCAAGATCCAGCCGGACAACGGCGCCGTGACGATCGACGAAATGGCGATGTTCATCATCCAGAAGCCGTAGGCCCTGGCGCGTTCCCGAGCCGGGAACCAGTGGCTGATCAGCACCAGGATGGCCGGCCAGATGCCGCCCTCCGCCACGCCGAGCAGGAATCTCACCACGAGCAACCCGGCGTAGTTCCGCACCAGGCCGGAGGCGACCGCAAGCACACCCCAGACCAGGATCATGATCCCGACGAACTTCTTCGCGCTCCATCGCTCGGCCAGGTGACCGCCTGGTATCTGCAGGACCAGGTAGCCGATGAAGAAGATTCCCCCGGCCAGGCCCTGCTCTGCCGAGCTGATGTGCAGGTCGTGTCCCATCCCGCTGAACGCGAAGCTGATGTTGGTCCGGTCCATGAACGAGATGATGTAGACAACGATCGCCACCGGAATGAGCCGGGACCAGCGTGACCGGCCAGCGGGCGCGATGGCTTCCTCGTTAAGTCGCATAACGATTTATCTGCTACCCTCTGGCCGGCCGGTAAACGCCCAGTGATCGGTTACGGACCGTGGAACCACCGCCGTTCAGTGTGAATGAAGGCCTTTTCCACGAACGGCGGTGGTTTCTCCTCTGCGCCAGGCTGTCAGGTGCAGGCGGTGCCGTTGAGAGTGAAGGCGCCCGGCGCGGTGTCGTTGGCTGTCCAGGTGCCCTGGAAGCCCATCGACGCGCTGGTGCCGGGGCTGATCGTGCCGTCATAGCTGGCGTTGGTCGCGGTCACGTTGGCGCCGCTTTGCGTGACGGTGGCGTTCCAGGCAGTGGTGACCTTCTGGTCGCCGGGGAAGGCGAAGGTCAGGGTCCATCCGTTGATCGTCGCGGTGCCGGTGTTGCCGATCGTGACGTTGGCTACGAATCCGCCGGCCCATTCGCTGGACTTGACGTAGGTGACATGGCAGCCGCCGCCACCGCTGCCGGTGCCGATGGTCCAGGTGAAGCTGGCCGAACCCGAGGCACCCGTCGTGTCGGTGGCGGTGACGGTCACGTTGGAGGTTCCCGCCGTGGTGGGAGTGCCGGAGATCAGGCCGGTGGCGGAGCTGATGGACAGGCCGGACGGGAGGCCGCTGGCGGAGTAGGCCAGCGTCTGGCCCGCGGCGGAGTCGCTCGCGCTGATCTGCAGGCTCGTGGCGGTGCCCACCGTGCCGGTGTGCGCGCCCGGGTTGGTGACCGTGACCGTGTTCCCGCTGCTGGCCGATGATCCGTAACCGGCCGAGACGAGCTCGGCCTGGACCGCGTTCTGGGTGGCGGCCGAGGGGTAGCCGGAGGTCATCACGCCTTCGTAGAAGGTGCCGGCCGAACCCTTGCTGTTGTCGCCGCCGATGCCGAGGATGATCGCGCCCTCCTTGTGCATCGGGTTGTAGCCCGCGGGGCGTACCCCGTTCCAGAACGTCGACAGGCCGCCGGACTGCGCGTTGCCGCCCATGATCGCCCACTGGTTCGGCTCGCCCTCCACCATCGCGGTCGTGTACCGGAAGCTGATGGTCGGATCGCCCGAGTTGAGGTGCACGTTGGATCCGGAGAACAGGCCGTTCTCCATGTCGGCCATGATCCACGGGCCGCTGCCGGTGCCGAAGCCCCAGACCGTGATGTTGCCGAAGTAAATGGCTTCCATGTGGCCGGCGCCGTTGTCGTCGTTGTTGGTCTCGGCGTTGCCGTAATCGAAACAGCAGCCGCCGTTGAAGTGGGTGCCGTCGAAGATCGCGTACTCGCCTTCGGACTGGTCGCCGGTCGCGATGCCCGAGGTGCTGTCATCGCGGTACCCGGTGCCCGGAGCCACGAAGACGCCGTAGGCCTTCTGGCCGTTCAGCACGGTCGGCGCCGCGGTCGCGTTGGCGAGGTTGTCCGGGCCGCCCGCCGCCCCGCCGCCGGGCGCGTCAGTGAGGTTGTTGCCGTGACCGGACTGGTCGAAGATCTCGGTGATGACGCAGGTCGTGCCCGCGCAGAACGAGTCCTGCGCCGCGGCGTTGGCGACCCCGCCCGCGCTGAGCGGGCTGATGTTCGTGGTGGTGTTGTCCGAGGCGCGCCGGACCTGGTACAGCGGACCGGTGTAGCTGGCGAACAGCGCCCGCGTGGTGCTGTGCGCGGCGACGCACGGCGTGCCGGCCGCCGCGTAGATGTCGCACGGCAGCGACGTCGCCGCCCGTGCCGTGCCACTGGCCGGCCCGGTGCCGGTCAGCGCGCCGAGGACGAGCGTGATCGCGGCGCCCGTCAGCAGCAGGGCCTTGGTCACGTGGCGATTTGTCACGTGCCGAAATCGTGGCCGGACGATCATCTGAGCCACTTCCTTCCGTTCGATAGCCCTGCTTCGTTCGGATGCCGTGCGCCCGCAATTGTTAGCGTTAACAAATGAGGCTGTCAACGAACTGGCTGGCTGTGGCTGACAGCGCCCGCCGCGGTGTTAGCTGCCCCCGGGAGTGGCCTGGAACTACGTGCCGCGGCCGGGCCGTCTCATGGCACCGCACCCGCGAAAATTTCGCGCCTCCCGCGCGGTGGCACCGCCCGGCGGCGAAGGCTGGGCCCGCGGTCGTGCAGGCGCCCGGTCGTGCAGGCGCCCGGTTGTGCAGGCCGCGGTCCTGCAGGCCCCGTTCGCGCAGGCCGCGGTCCCGCAGGCCGCGGTCGCCTTTCAGGCAGCGACGCCGCCGGGGCCGAAATAACGTATATTTGCGACATGTCGGCTATGCGGAGTGGGCCGAAAAATGCCGCGCCGGCTTGGGAAACCGCGCGTATCGCCGCATAGCGGGCAATGGGCCAGCCGCGTCGTGGAAGATAGGAGCCCTCCGGAGGAAAGGGCGCCGGTTTCCGGCGCCTAAGTTTCCACGTGGCGCTTTTCTTCCACGTCGTCCGGGGGTGCCGCCGTACACGTAATTGGTCATATCCGCGCAAACCGGCGGCCGGCCCGCTTCGCGGCTCACCGCTCCTGGCAAGATACGCTCGCGCTATGGTGCGTTTCCTGGTGCTCTACCAGCAGCCGACCGACGCCGAGGCGTTCGACAAGCACTATTCCGAGGTACACGTCCCGCTGGTCAAGCAGCTCCCGGGGCTCCGCCGCTATACCGTCAGCCGTAACACGGCGCGGGTGCGTGGTCCCGACCCCTACTACCTGGTAGCCGAACTCGACTGGGACGATATGGACTCGCTCCGCCGGGACTTCAGCTCGCCGGCCGGTCAGGAGACCGCTCGCGACGTGGAGAAGCTGGCCGAGTGGTGCCCCGCGATCCACAGCATGATCTTCGAGCTGGAAGACGTGTAGGACGGCCGCCCGGTTAGCGCTGGTCGCGCGGGCGCTCATTCTCCGAATCGCGTTCCCCGGCCGGTCTCGGCATAGGCGGCCGTGCCAAACCCAGCATGTCGCGCTGACTTGCTGGCCTACGCTCGGCGCCCAGGGGCGGGACGGATTTCGGCCGGCGAGCTTCAGCCAGGGGCCGCGCATTCCCATGGCTCGACGATCCGGCCTTCTTCACCGCCGCGATCAGCTCATTTCTGGGCCGAGCCCCGCCTGAGTCCGCGAGCCTCAGCAGTTGCTGGGCGCCGGCTTAGCCGCGAACCGGTCGCTGATCCAGTTCACAGTGTCAGTCTGGTCCAGTAGCGCGGTCAGCACGTGGTCGCCCGGGTAGCCGTTCAGCTGGGTGGCCACGCCCATGGCGCAGTACTGGTTGTGCAGGCTCTGCTCGACGCTGTAGGGGATGATCTCGTCCAGTAGCCCGTGCGTCTCCAGCACCGGCAGGTCCGGCTTGATGGCACCCAGGTCGTTCGCGTTGAGCACAGCCTGCCACGGCGGGTCGTTGACCGGGTTGACGCCGCCGACGGTGTAGTCCTCGATCCGCTTGCCCGCGTACGTCGCCAGCGCCTGTTCCTGGCACATGGTGTCGAGCTGCTGGAACGCGGCCTGGCCGGCCGGGGTGAGGTACTGGTTCACATTGAGGGACGGATAGGCGGCGTTGAACCCGATCGCCGCGCCGGCCAGGAACGCGAAAAAGAGTGACCCGTTGATGTTGGCCGCGACCGCCTGCAGGTTCGCCGGGGTCCCGCCCATGGCGGCGCCGAGCAGGTGCAGCTCAGGGGCGTACCTGGCGTGCAGTTGCGCGGCCCAGCCGGAGGCGCCGCCACCCTGGGAGTAGCCCTCGATGGCCATCGGCGCGGTCGCGCTCAGACCCGCGCCGGGCAGCCGCGTCGCCGCGCGCAGCGAGTCGAGTACCGCGTACCCTTCCGGGATCCCGACGTTGTAGGTCTCATCGCCTGGCGTGCCGAGGCCCGGGTAGTCGGTGATCACCACGGCCCAGCCCTTACCCAGCAGGTTGTTGACCGCGAACTCCTCGTCGAACGAGCCCGCGGCGATCTCCTTGGACGGGGCGCACTGGTCACCCCATCCCTGTGTCCCGGCGGCGTAGGCCACGACCGGCCTGGTTCCGGAGTACGGCGCGGACGGCACGATCAGCGTGCCCGATACCGCCGTGGCGCCGCCCAGGGCGGTGGTGGAAAGGTACAGGATCTGCCAGGCGGTCGCGTCCGGCACCGGCGAGGCGGAAGACCGGTACCAGATGATGTCGCCGGGCTGTCCCGCCGGCAGCGGGTCGGGCGGGACGTAGAACGCGTCGCCGGGAGGCGGAGGGAGGATCGCCGCGCTCGCGGGCTGAGCCGAATTGGCCTGGGCCTGCGGCCGCGGCGCAGACGTCGTGGTCGCCGCGCTGGCCGGTACCGTCAGCGCCGTGACCACCACTACCGTAGGCACCAGCGCCGTTGCCGTCAGTAGCGGACGAGCTCCGCGGAGCCATCTCATCGTTGTCTCCTCTCGCGGCGATCCATACGGCTACGGAAAGATAGCGGTACGTAACCCCGAATCTACTCGCGAGTAGTAATCCGGTAAATGGCCCAGCGCGACAGTCCGGCGCGCCCCGTTGTCAATCCCGGACAATCTCCCGTTCAGAACCATCCCTCCGGCCGGGTGAGCGGCGGGCATAGCGGCTTCACAGTCGCGTGACTCGCTCGGTACGCTATGTGCGATCTGGATGCCGCGCGGGCGGTCATGACCGCGGCAGCGGCAGTTACTCGAGTAACGCGGGGAGGCAGCGGTGACCGCGCAGGCGGACCAGGAGAGCTTCAGCTTCCAGGCCGAGGTGGTGCAGATCCTGGACCTGATGGTCCACTCTCTTTACAGCAACAAGGAAATCTTCCTGCGTGAGCTGATTTCCAACGCTTCGGACGCCATCGACCGGCTGCGGCTGGAGTTGCTGTCGAGCGGCGAGTCGCCTGAGGCTGACGGGCCATTGCAGATCCACGTCAGCTACGACTCCGGTGCGCGCACGATCACCGTTTCCGACAACGGGATAGGGATGAGCCGCGCGGAAGTAATCGAGAACATCGGCACTATCGCCAAATCCGGTACCCGCGAGTTCCTGCAGGCGCTGACCGGCGATCAGCGCCGGGACGCGGCCCTGATCGGGCAGTTCGGCGTCGGTTTCTACTCGGCATTCATCGTGGCGGAGCGGGTCGTGCTGACGACCCGCCGAGCCGGCCTGCCCGACGGCGATGGAGTCCGCTGGGAGTCGGACGGCAAGGGCGAGTACACGCTGGAGACCGTCGAGCACCCGGGCCGGGGGACCGAGGTCGTGCTGCACCTCCGCGAGGGGGAGGACGACCTGCTGAACGGGTACCAGCTGCGGACGATCATCCAGAAGTACTCCGACCACATCAGCCTGCCGATCCTGATGCCGGAGGAAAAACCCGGCCAGCCGCCGGAAGAACCTGACCAGGAGACCAGCGTCGGCGAGACGGTGGTCAACCAGGCCACCGCTCTGTGGACCCGTCCCAAGAACGAGCTCAACGACAGCGATTACAACGAGTTCTACCGGCACTTGTCCGGCGACTTCACCGACCCGCTCGCCTGGGTGCACGCCAAGATCGAGGGGACCTACGAATACACGCTGCTGCTGTTCATCCCCTCCCGCGCCCCGTACGACCTGTGGATGCCGGCCTCCCGGCATGGCGTCCGGCTGCACGTGCGGCGGGTGTTCATCCTGGAGGACACCGGTCAGCTGCTGCCCGAGTACCTGCGGTTCATCCGCGGCGTGGTCGATTCCAGCGACCTGCCGCTGAACGTCTCGCGGGAACTGCTGCAGGGCAGCCGGGCCGTCAGCAACATCCGCTCCACCGCCACCAAGCGGATCTTGAAGCTGCTGGCCGAGATGGCGGACAAGGAGCCGTCGAAATACGCCACGTTCTGGAAGCAGTTCGGCGCCACCCTCAAGGAGGGGCTGGCCGAGGATTACGGCAACCGGGACGACCTCGCCAAGCTCCTGCGATTCAATTCCACCAGCTCGGTCGGCGACGACGCCAGCGTCTCGCTGGCCGGTTACGTGGAGCGGATGAAGGAAGGCCAGGAGCACATCTACTACGTGCTGGGGCCGACGCTGGCCGCCGCCCGGACCAGCCCGCACCTGGAGGCATTCCGGGCCAAGGGTGTCGAGGTGCTGCTCCTGGGCGAGACCATCGACAACTGGCTGGTCAGCCACCTGCACGAGTTCGAGGGCAAGCGCCTCCAGTCGGTCGCGCAGGGCTCGGCCGACCTCGGTGCGCTGGAAGACGAGGCGGAGAAGGAAACCGCGGAGCAGGCCAAAGCCGAGTTCGCCGCCCTGTGCGGCAAGTTGAAGGACGCCCTCGGCGGCAAGGTCTGGGATGTGCGGGTGACCAGCCGCCTGACCGCCTCACCGGCCTGCATCGTCGCCAACGAGGCCGACATCGACGTGAACCTGATACGCCGGCTCCAAGGCTCCGGACTGCCCAGCCAGCCGATACTCGAGATCAACCCGGGTCATCCGCTGCTGGTCAGGCTCAACGCGGAAAACGCCGGAAACGAGGAGCCGAGGCTGGCCGACTGGGCGCATGTGCTCTACAACCAGGCCGTCCTCACCTTCGGCGCCCGGATCGACGAACCAGCCGATTTCGTCACCCGGCTGAACGACCTCCTGGTCGCCCTGACCACGGACGATGGCGGCACCGAACCGTAATCATCGCGAGGAACACCAGGGCGCTCGGGAGTGTTCACCGGGCATGATCGAGGATCGGTTCGCCGGCCTGCTGGCCCGGCGGCGGCAAGGGGTGCTGGTCACCAGGAGGTCCAACGGGTGGCCGCAGCTGTCCAACGTCCTGTACGGATGGGATCCGGAGGAACAGATCATCCGGATCTCGGTCACCGATGACCGGGCCAAGACGCGGAACCTGCGCCGTGACCCGCAGGCCAGCTTCCACGTGGCCAGCGACGACTTCTGGTCCTACGTCGTGGTGGACGGGCATGCCGTGCTGTCCGAGGTGGCGAAGGACCCCCATGACGCGGCCGTGGAAGAACTGGCCGGCCTGTACCGGTCCGTACAAGGCGAGCACCCGGACTGGGATGATTTCCGGGCCGCCATGGTGCGCGACAAAAGACTGGTGATCAGGGTTCCGGCCGAACGCGCGTACGGACTTGTCCGGCCGACCTGAGGTTGTGGTGGCGAGGGTTTGGGGCGATAGATGGTGGCTAGGCTGTAGTGATGCTGGCTGATTCCTTCGGGCGGGTTGCGACAGACTTGCGGGTGTCGCTGACCGACCGCTGCAACCTGCGGTGCACCTACTGCATGCCGCCCGAAGGGCTCGACTGGCTCCCGGCTCCGGACCTGCTCACCGACGACGAATTCGTCCGGCTGGTGGACATCGGGGTTACGCTGCTCGGCATCCGCGAGATCCGGTTCACCGGGGGTGAGCCACTGCTGCGCCGAGGGCTGGCCGGCATCGTCGAACGGACCGCACGCCTGGAGCCGCGGCCGGAGATCTCGCTCACGACCAACGGGATCGGCCTGACCCGTAAGGCGGCCGAGTTGCGCGACGCCGGGCTGGACCGGATAAACGTCTCACTGGACACGCTGCGACCGGAAATCTTCCGCAAGCTCGCGCGCCGCGACCGGCTCGGCGACGTACTGGACGGGTTGCGGGCCGCGGCGAGCGCCGGGCTGGCCCCGGTCAAGGTCAACGCCGTGCTGATGCGCGACCTCAACGACGACGAAGCGGTGCCGCTGCTGCGGTTCTGCGTGGACCACGGCTACGAACTGCGCTTCATCGAGCAGATGCCGCTGGACGCCCAGCACGGCTGGCGTCGCGACGAAATGGTGACCGCCGACGAGATCCTGGCCACGCTGCGCACCAGCTTCGACATCTCGCCCGACACCCGACGCGAACGGGGATCGGCACCGGCCCAGACGTTCCTGGTCGACGGGGGTCCCGCCCGGGTCGGCGTGATCGCGTCAGTCACCAGGCCGTTCTGCGGCAACTGCGACCGGGTCCGGCTCACCGCCGACGGCCAGGTGCGGAACTGCCTGTTCGCGCGCACCGAGAGCGACCTGCGCGGACCTATGCGTGCCGGGGCCAGCGACGCGGAACTCGCCGGACTGTGGCGGCGGGCGGTGGCGGTGAAGCTTCCCGGACACGGGATCAACGATCCTACGTTCCTCCAGCCCGACCGGCCGATGTCCGCCATCGGGGGGTGAGGGTGACCAGAGGTGTCACCACAGATCGTTCGTGCTTGATTGTTCTCGCAGGCGGCGGCGCGCGGCGGCTCGGCGGCCGGGATAAGCCGGGCCTGGTTGTCGGGGAGCGGACCCTGCTGGAGAACGTGATCGCGGCCGGGGGAGCGGCGCGGCCCGTCGTCGTGGTGGGGCCGCGGCGGGCCGGTATCGAGGGCGTCGCTTTCGTATCCGAGGAACCGCCCGGCGCCGGGCCGGTGGCGGCGCTGCGGCGCGGCCTCGCCGAGGTGAGCGCGCCGTGGGCGGCGGTACTGGCCGCTGACCTGCCGTTCCTGCGGCAAGCGCACGTCGCGGCGCTGCTGCGCGCGGCGGCGAGCGGAGGAGCGGGTGCGGTGCTGGCCGACGACGCGGGACGGCCGCAGTGGCTGGCCGGGTGCTGGCGGACGGCGGCGCTGCGCGAGGCGCTGAGCGGGTACGACGGAGACTCGCTGCGCGGGGTGCTCGGGCCGCTGGAACCGGCGATCGTAAACCTCGATCCGGTGCCGGGGGAGCCGCCGCCCTGGCTGGACTGCGACACCCCCGAGGACCTGGAACGCGCCCGCGACTGGTTCAGCCGCGAATAGCCGCAGAAACGATCTCGTCGGCCAGCGGGGCGATGGTGGCCAGTATCCGGCCGACCTGGTCATCAGGTACCCCCGCGGCCGTTAGCGCGCCGGCCAGATGGCCCGCCACCAGATCGAAGTGGCGCTGGCCGATGCCGCGACCCTGATGGGCCTGCCGCATCGTGGCGCCGCTATAGGTGTGCGGGCCGCCGAGCGCGGCGGCGAAGAAGTCGACCTGGCGTCCCTTCAGCCTGGTCATGTTCGTGCCGAGGAAGAATCCGGCCAGATCCGGGTCGTCCAGTACCCGGTCATAGAAATCGTCGACAACCGCTACTAAGGCGGGCTCGCCGCCAATGGTGTCATACAGCGAGGTGTGCTCCACGAATTCCCTCCCTTGATATACGTGGTGATAACGAGCATCGTCCTCGCGGTGGCGCTGCGTGTCTATAGAGTCATCAATTAGTAACCTATTTCCAACATTCTCGCGGTAGCGGTAATCTGGCGGCAAAACTCCAGTAACGCACGGGAGCTCGGGGCTGACCGGGCTGAGAGGGTGGCTCATGCGCCACCGACCGTCTGAACCTGTCCGGGTAATTCCGGCGTAGGGAGGCTGCGGTGGCAGCAGACACCTCTACATCCACGGCCGGTTCGTTCGTCACCGTTCCGGGGGACCGGCACTCCGAGGTCGGGCGAACGCTGGCCGAGCCCGTGCCGCAGTCGCTGAGCGTGGTCGACCAGTTCGGCCTGTGGGGCAACCTCGGGGTGTCCCTGCTCGGATTCACCGCCGCCATGTTCGTGCTGCAGCCACCAGGCGGCACATCGCAGCTCTCGCTGACCGCCGGGCTCACCGCGATCGTGGCAGGGACCCTGCTCGGCACGCTTCCGGTGGCGCTGGCCGCCGTGCAGGGCGCCAGGACCGGCGCCCCGGCCATGGTGCTGCTACGGGGGCTTTTCGGCGCCCGGTTGTCGTACCTGCCGACGCTGATCAACATTCTGCAGTGCGTCGGCTGGGCGATCTTCGAGCTGGTCACGATCTCCACCGCGGCGGACGCCATCGTCGCGCACGTCGCGCCGCACACGCTGCCGCGCTGGGCGTTCGTACTGTTCGGCGGCGTGATCACCGCGCTGTTCACCATCCATCCGCTCGGCGCGATCCGGGTGCTGCGCCGGTATGCCACGGTCGCGGTCCTCATCGTGATGGGATATCTGCTCATCCAGCTGCTCCGCCATCCGCTGCCGGCGTTCGGGCACGGCACATGGTCCAGATTCTGGCTGGCCACGGACACCGTGGTGGGCGCCGGCATCTCGTGGGTACCGCTGGCCGCCGACTACACCAGGCATTCCCGGTCGTCCCGTGCCGCGTTCACCGGGGCGATCGCCGGCTACAGCATCACCCAGGTGCTCTGCTACGTCATCGGCCTGTTCGCGCTGGTCACGGTGGCACACGATGACCTGAACCAGATATGGGGCGCGTTCATCGCGCTGCCCGTGGGAGCCCTCGCGTTCGCCGTCCTGGCCGTCCGCGAGCTGGACCAGTCCTTCGCCGACGTCTACTCGACGGCGGTCTCGATCCAGAACCTGCGGCCGCTGTGGGATCGCCGGGTCCTGGCCGGGCTGATCACGGCCCTGTCGACGGCCGGCGCGCTCTGGCTGAACGTCAACGCCTATCAGAACTTCCTGGTGCTGATCGGCTCGGTGTTCGTGCCGATGTCAGCGGTGCTGATCGTTGACTACTTCGTCGTGTCCCGCGGCCGGTGGGACCTGACGGCCGGAGCCCGCTCGCGCTGGCTGATGCTGGTGCCGTGGGCGCTGGGGTTCGTGATGTACCAGCTCATCAACCCGGGTTCGGTGGGCTGGTGGACGTCGGCGTGGACGTCGTTCGCGCGGTGGATCCACTTCACCGCGCAGCCCTGGATGTCGGCGTCGATCCTGTCGTTCGTGGTGGCGGGGGTGGCGACGCTAGTGTTCGGGCGGCTGGCCCGCCGCCGTCGGTAAGGCCCCGCTCCGTAAGGCTGTGCCGCCCGGGCGGTAGGAAGGCCCATGCGCGTCGTCGCAATGGTGCTGGCTCGGTGTCCCCGGGTTCTCCGCGCAGCCGGTGGCGCCGCTCGAAATCACCGCCGCGTGGTCCACCTGCAAGGTGGCGTGCGTGATCCCGTACGCGGTGGCCAGGAACTCCTCCAGGTCGGCGCGCACGGCGTGGCAGTCCGTACCCGGCGCGGCGAGCACGTGCGCGGACGCGGCGGGCATGCCCGAAGTGATCTCCCAGATGTGCAGGTCATGCACCTCGGCGACGTAAGGGCGCGCCGCCATGGCCGACCCCACGGCGGGCGGGGCGAGCCCGGCCGGCGCGGCCTCGAGGAAGATCCGCCCGGTGTCCTTGATCAGGCCGTAGCCGGCGCGGACCATCAAGACCACGACGATCAGCGTGGCGATGGCATCGGCGCGGGCGAACCCGGTCAGCATGATGATCAGGCCCGCCGCCGCCGTCGCGACGAACGCGTACAGGTCGGTAAGGATGTGCCGGAACGCCCCGGCGACGTTCAGGCGCTGCCGTCCGGGCGCCCGCGCGATGAGCAGTGTCGCGGCCAGGTTGACCGCGACGCCGGCCAGCGCCACGCCGAGCACCGTCCCGCCGGTCACGGCTGGCGGCGAGAACAGGCGCCGGATCGCGAAGTAGCCGAGCCACACCGCCAGCAGCACCAGAGTCAGGCCGTTGGCCTGTGCGGACAGGATCTCGGCGCGCTTGAGGCCGTAGGTGTAGCCGCCCGCGGGCGGCCGGGCGGCCAGCCGGGCGGTGACCAGCACCAGCGCGATGGACGCCGCGTCGGTCAGCATGTGCGCGGCGTCGGACACCAGCGCGAGCGAGTGGGCGGCCACACCGGCCACCACCTCGCCCGTCATGAACGCGAGGATCAGCGCCAGCGCCGCCCCCAGCCACCGCGCATCTCCTCGGACGGCGTGGCCGTGGGCGTGGCCGTCGTGCCCGTGCCGGTCAGCCCCTGGCATCAGATCCTCCGGCGGGCGCATGCTCGGGGTGCGACGCGGCGGGCGCGTGGCCGATGTGGGTCAGTGCCACGTCCAGCAGCAGCCGGACATGGGCGTCGGCCAGCCGGTAGTAAGCCATCCGCCCGGCCCTGCGTACCTGCACCACCCGGTGCGCCCGCAGCAGGCGCAGGTGATGCGACACCGCCGACTCGCTGGTCCTGGCCACCGCGGCCAGGTCGCACACGCACGTTTCCCCCTCGAGCAGCGCCACCAGCACCCGCAGCCGGCCCGGGTCCGCGAGCAGTCCGAACACGTCAGCCAGCCCGGCGATATCGTCGTCGGACGGCATGGCGGCCACCACGGTGGCGACCCGCTCCCGGTCCACCACCCGCACCGAGCAGTCATCGAGACCAGTGATCATTTGGACATCTGAACTACTGCTCATACATGGATAATATCCAGCGGCTATCCGCTCGAAAAGATTTACCGGCCCCGGTAAGAGATACTGCCGGTATGGGACAACTGGCTGGGAAGGGCGCGCTGGTAACCGGGGGATCGCGGGGAATCGGCCGGGCGATCGTGAAGCGGCTCGCCGCCGACGGCGCGACCGTCGTGTTCAGCTTCCTGCGCAGCGACGAGGCGGCGGAGCAGGTCGTCGCCGAGGTTACCGCCGACGGGGGCAAGGCGTTCGCCGTCCGCGCCGATCAGGGCAGCCTCGACGACCTAAGCCGCATGTTCGCCGAGGCCGCCAAACACCTGGAGGACGGCCTGGATATCGTCGTCTGCAACGCCGCCGACGGGCTTCCCGTGGCATTCGAGGATGTCACCGAGGACGTGTACGACCGCTACATGGCGGTCAACGCGAAAGGGCCTTTCTTCATCATCCAGTACGCCGGCGCAAAGCTGCGCGACGGCGGCCGGATCATCACGATCTCCACCCTGAACACCCGCATGCACGCACCTGGCGGTGCCCTGTACACCGGCGGCAAGGGGGCGCTGGAGAACTTCACCAAGGTGGCCGCCCTCACCTTCGGTCACCGCGGGATAACCGCGAACATCGTCTCGCCAGGTGCCACCGACACCGAACTGCTGCGCAGCGCGAACCCCGGCGATACGTTCAAGGGGCTGATCGCGCTCACCTCGCTGAAGCGGCTCGGCCAGCCGGAGGATATCGCCAGCGCGGTCGCCATGCTGGCCGGTCCCGACGCCGCATGGATCAGCGGCCAGAACATCCCGGTCGACGGCGGCATCTGGCCGTGATCATGAGATGCCGCCCCATAGGCTGGCACCATGAACACGCTCGAGCAGTGGACCATTACGGTATGCGCTGACCTGGGCATCGACGCCGGAACGGTGGACACCAAGGCGGTGCTCGGCCTGGCCCGCGAGGTGGCGCACAACGTTGACCGTCCAGCCGCGCCGCTCACCGCGTACCTGGTCGGCGTCGCCGTCGGCCGCGGCCTGACGCCGGCCGAGGCCATGCGCCGGGTGCTGGCCCTGGTCGGCCCCGGATTACCAGACTCTTACGGGGGCCCCGGTCGCGCACGTGCAGCGGCCGCGGTCCCGTACACATGAGTCGCGGGGGCGATTCCCAACCGACGACCCGAGAGGACGGTCATGACCGAAGAACCCCAGAGCAGCACCAGGCGTGGCGTGCTACTTGGGGTAGGCCTGGCGGGCCTAGGGGGAGCATTGGCCGGGTGCAGCACCGCCGCCGTGCCCTACGGTGCGAACGAGGCGGGTGTGGCTCCCGGTGAGCAAGCGTCGCCCAGCACGAGCATGATGGGCACCACCGCTGCGGGCGGAAGCATGCAGGGCAACGGTTCGGGCATGGGCAGCGGTTCCAGCACGAACAACTCCGGCATGGGCACCGGTCAGACCGGCACCATGACCACCGGGACGGTCCTCGCCTCGGTCAAGGAGATCCCGGTCGGCAGCGGCAAGATCTTCCCGGCCCACCAGGTGGTCGTCACCCAGCCGACGAAGGGCAAGTTCCACGCGTTCAGCGCGGTGTGCACGCACGTCGGGTGCATCCTCAACAAGATCGCGAACGGCACCATCGACTGCCCGTGTCACGGCAGCGAGTTCCGCATCACCGATGGTTCCCTGGTCACCGGCCCCGCCAACGGCCCGCTGCCGAAGAAGAACATAAAGATCGTCAAGGGCAACGTCGTCCTTCTCTAGCTGCCCCGGGCGGTGTGCGGCCCGGGCGGTGTGCGGCCCGCCATGATCATGGGTCGTAGGCGGTAACTATTCCCGCAAACGACCCATGATCATGCTCGGTGGTGCCCGGCGGTGCCAGGTTTGCCCAGTAAGTCCCGAACTGGATCTGGATTAAGACGGAATATCTATGCTGCCTGGAAATTTAATGTACGAATACGGCGGGTAAACTTCCACGTAGCATGTAATTTCCGCGCTATATGGATGTGAAGGGCGAGGGGCTGGCCGGCCTGCGGCCTGCGCCCGGGCCGATGGCGTCATTGGCACGCTGGGACCCTGAGCCTTCAAACTCTGCATGTGGACGACGGGTGATCTCGGTGGCTAATTCACCGCAAGCGATTAATTAGGCCGCAGGATCGGCGGTTGCGCTGGACGACATGGAAGAAAGGCGCCCTGCGGAAAGAAGGGCGCCGCTTTCCGGCACCTATTCTTCCAGAGGACCCCTATCTTCCACACAATAGCCAGCCCATGTCACCAAATGTCGGATATGTGTCGGCCGCGCGGGCTGGAGGCGGACGGCGGCGGGGAGCGTCGGCGGGTCCGGGGGGTCCGGGGGTCCGG
>Ga0213881_10000204_pt1 | contig 47269 bp, 46 predicted proteins | sample BarmaccoBMER_R08_FD_160104 | JGI IMG/M metagenome (GOLD analysis project Ga0213881, IMG submission 160104) | Barbacenia macrantha exposed rock microbial communities from rupestrian grasslands, the National Park of Serra do Cipo, Brazil - ER_R08 ...
CCCGGCAACGGTCGGCGGCGTTCCCTCAGACCCCCGCGCCAACCGGTGCGGGTTCGTAAATCAGAAATTCCTCGAAGGAGATGAATCATCATGGCACTTCTCGACCTCCAAGGCATGGAAGACGCTCCGCAGGGTGGTGGCGGCGGCGGACACGGCAGCAGCACCTCCGCCTTCAGCTGCCCGAGCAACCTGTCCGTCACCCTGTGTGGTGGCACCTCCGCCCTGAGCGTGGCGGCCTGCCACTGACGGCAATCGCTGAATAGCGAAGCCGCGGCCCCGGACGAACGGCGCTCGCCCGGGGCCGCGGCCTGTCCTGAGTACCCCCTCCCCGGAGGTCCCTCACATGTCTCCCCGGCCCGACCACCCACGGGCGGCGTTGTCGGATCGACCTCTGGGTGGCGGCGGCGTTCCTCGTCGGGCTCGCCCTCGTCGCCGTGGTGGTGCGAGCATTTACCCTGCGGACCGTCGAGGTTGTCACGCCCTACCAGCAGACCCAAGGCCGCATCGCCGCTCGGCTCGCCCCACCAACTCAGCCACCACCTCGGCGCTCCGAGGCGCAGTCCTACTGGCTGGCTGACCAACCACACGATTCACATTGGCGCGTGCGCCCGGTGCAGCGTCGCGCCGAAGTCGAGGACGATGCCACCGTGGGCGTGCATGCGCTCAGCTTCGATGAAAAACCGCTTGCGAAACTCAGCGATGCGCTCGTCCGACATTGACTGGAGTGCTTCCTTCAATCCCTGGGAGATTAGCCAATCCCACAGCGCCAATGGATCGGACATCGACAACGGCATCTCAACAGACTTTTGTGTCAGATCGACAAAACCGGCTTGGGCTAGCAGGGTGCCGACATCCTGATCCGTCATAGGGCCGACTTCTTGATCTACTGTGGTGTCGTCGGGTGTGGGTGAAAAGAACTCGACGTTCAGCTCATGCAGCCACTGCAAACGGCCGACAGACTGCTTTTCCAGTGACAGGGCGAGCACCCCCGCCGGCGCCAGCACACGTCGGATCTCGGCTATCGCCGCCGCCGGATCGTCTAGCACCTGCACGACAAAACCCGCAGTGACAAGGTCGAAGGAGTCGTCGGCGAAGTCGAGTCGACCGACGTCCATCTGCTTAACGGTGATCTCGGGGAAGTCCAAGCCCATCAGCTCAACCATGCGCGGGGACGCGTCAACAGCGGTGACAATGCAACCCCGGGCGAGTCCGGCGCGGGCTACAGCACCGCGCCCAGCACCCACATCCAGCATCCGAGTTCCTGATACCGGGTCGGCGTAGTCCACCAGCTGCTGCCCGACGTCCACAACGTAAAAGAACATGTCCTCGTAGCGGTCGGCGATCGCGTCGTACTTCCGTCTCGCCTGCTCCGTGCTGACCACGGGATCTCCTCCACTATCGGTGCGTATCTGGCTCGGTTCGCGTGTAGGCCGCGCGCTTGCGCGGCCAGTCATCAGGCCCTGGCCTCTGTCAATTCAGTGCCCTCCCGGTGTGTGCCGGGGTAGGTCCAGCGCCGGATTTCCCGCGAAGAAACCGACCGGCTTGAGATGGAACCCGATGCAGGTAACGGGCATAACGGGCCAGTCCTCGGGCCGGGGAACGTGGTGGGCGCCGAAGGTGTACCAGACGACCACGTCGGCGTCGTCGAGCGGCCGATCCGCCTGTACGTAGACAGGCAGTCCGTCGTTATCCTGCCGTTGGTTCGGGTAATCCCCAGCTGCGTATCGCTCCGTCGGGTCGTAGGCGGTCACCCACAGGTGCCGGTAGGCAAACCCGGCCCGGCGATCGGTCTGTGAGCCTTCTCCCGCCAAGGGCAGGATGTTCTCCCCGGGCACCAGCTTGTAACCCACGGGCTGGTCTAGCTCATTGCGCACCGACTGGTTGATTACCGTCCAGTACCTACCGGCCAGTGGGTTCACCACGCGCTGCGCCTCGCTCTCCCTGGCGAGCAACGTCGGGCGAGCCACCCAGGCATTGGCCCCTGGATTGTCCGGCCCAGGCGGTAGGGCTACGGAGTCCACCTCGTAGACCGAGTTGTGCTCACCGTCGACGCACATATCCAGCCGGACGTTGAAAAAGTGTTGGTGGTTGGGTGCGTACAGACCGGGGGCCAGCACCGTGCCGTAGGTCGGCGGCATATCAGCAGGACGGAAGGCTCCGGTGGAGACGATGCCCGTGAGCTTGACTTCGAACTCGATGGTGCCGTCGAGGTGGAAGTACCAGAAAAAGCCGTACTCGTAGTTGTTGAGGGTGGCGAAACAAGACACCACCAACCGCCGGTTCCGACGGGTCTCCATATGCCCGAGCAGGCCGTCGGTGTGCTTCCAGCCGACCCCAGCGTCCTCCTCGTGCAGGCAGATTGCGTTAGGGAGGGTACGCGGATTGCCGTCGGCGTCGTTGACGATGACATCGAAGTAGCGGATGTCGCCGAGGCAGTCGCAGCCGAGCACGAGATAATTGAGCACGGGGCCGATGCCCCACTCACCCTCGTCGAAGACATTCTTGATCCTATGCGTCGGGTTGGGGTCACCGTAGGGAACGTAAAGTTCCGACACCGATGCCCGATACAGAATCGGCCGCAAATGGCCGCGGTCTTCGTAGCCCACCTGATGCAGGACCAGCCCCTCGCGAGGATTGTAACCGATGCGCAGCCGCCACTTCTGCCAGGCCACGGCGTGGCCCTCGACGGTGAAGCTCGGTCCGTCCGGCTGGGTGACCTCGATGGGTCGCAGGTCGTCGCGCAGCCGCTTGACTGCCGGGAAGTTATCGGAATAGCCCTCGATCTGCCCGGTGACCAGCTCTGGAATGTAGTTCCCGGGCCGCGCCGGCAGCGGGACGAACCCGTGATCGGCAATCTCGCGTATTTGCATCTGATCCAGGTCAACCAGCACCACGAGCCCCTCCACGGGCCGGGCGTAGCGGTTGTCGTACGGGCCGTACCGGATGAAGACCAGTGGTCGGATGAGCCGGCCTTCGGCGGGGTTATCCTGTGGCCCGGTGTTGCCGGCCGCCCACAGGTCGATCAGTACCAGCGAGAGGTCGGCCACCCCGCGCCGGAGCATGGCCTGCTGAAACCGTGGGTCAGCAAGGACCAGGGCCTCGCACTTCGCAAGTTCGTCGCGGGTGAACGCCGACTGCACGCCGGGGATCTCACGCCAGGAGAGCACCTCGTCGCGCGTCAGTGAGACAATCGACTCGATCGTGATCCGGTTTTGCTGGTCGCGTAGCACCACAAACGTTTCACGATCAAGACTCTGACCTTCAGTCAGCCCAAGCACCGTCCGCTTCGACGGCTCATGCAACTCGATGCTGACAAAACGCACCGCTTCACTCAATGATCTCTCGCGGGTGAGGATCGCCGACGTGGCAGCGATCTCCTCAGCACTCAATGGTTCCAGCGGATGCCTAGTAAGCGATCGACTCATTCTACTTTTCATCACCATGGGAAGAGGTTCTCAATTATCCGTCTCGCTCAGAGTGCGGAGGACAAGCTCGACCGTGTTGACACAGCAACAGGTCAACTCTGGACTTCCGTGTTGTCCGTGGCAACAGTTCAGAAGGTTAAGGCGACGGCCTAAAGATAATCTTAGCTTCGGCTTAGATCAATCTTAAGGACATCGCTAGCCTGCGGCTAGTCTCCGCGGCGGCACGTTCGGCAGTGGGCTCGGTGGGATATCGATCTCTGCCATCCGGCGAACGTAGTGCTCGTAGTGACGGCGTGCCTCGCCGAGGCGTCCCGCGTTAAGGAGAATTTTGACCAGGGTGAGATGGGCGTCTTCGTCGTAGCAGTCCTGTTCGAGCAGGCGCAGTGTGTATCGCACGACCGCGTCGGTGTCGCCCGCGTCGCGTAGTCGTGCAGTCAGCGCCTGAAGCAGAGCGATGTGGGTGGCCTTGACTTCTTCGGCGAGCCCGACGGCCCACTCCTGGTAGGGGTCATCTTCGAGGAAATCCCCGGTATGGGCGGCGACGGCGGCCGTGAGTCGCGTGGTCGCCTCCGGTGTTTTTGTCCGGTGGGCGTCGAGGGCGGCGGCGGCTTGAGTGAGAAAGTCCTCGACGTCGACGCTGACTTGAGCACGGTTCAACCACACCACGCCGCCGGTGCTGACCAATGGACCCTCGCCTACCGGTTGGGGTTGGAGTACATCGCGAAGGGTGGACAGCAGCACGGACAGCCGGTTGCTGGCCAGGGCCGGGTCCGCCTCCGGCCACAACAGCTCCATCAGTTGATCACGGGGGGTCGGCCGGCGCCGGGCAACCAGGATCTTCAACAGGTCTCGGGCTTTTTTCGACTTCCATACGGTATTCGGAACCGGGACCCCGTTGTGGCTGACCCGGAACACGCCGAGCGTCTGGATGAGCACCTCGGGAGCGGAACGGACCAGCACACCGAGCGGTCCAGCGGTCCGCCGCGACTCGATGTCGACGCCGTGGTCCCGAAGCATCTGGTGGGCGAGGTCGGCGTCAAGGTGGGGAATGGGCGCGCCGATGCGAGCGGCCACGATTCTGGTCGCGGCTTCCTCCAAGCGACAGCCCGCCTCCTGCCAGATGCCGATCGCGTCCCGAAGCAGGACGGCATTCTCGGCGGGATCGCTGGAGGCCAGCGTGCCCAGGGTGATTGCCTCGGCCAGTCCGAGGTTGTCGCGCCGTTGCCGCGCGGCCACGGCCGCCCAATCAGCATCCGCCGAGGCGCCCTGCCGGTCACCGTCCATCAACTCGACCCAGCCGCGGGCCAGGAATGCCGGGACCTTGCGAAGTCCCTCGTCCAAGTCCACGGCCCGGAGCGCACACTCCCACGCGATCTTCGGGTCATCAGCCGCAGTGATGCGCGCGAGACCGGTCAGCGCCGAACTGAGGCCGAGCACGTCGTGGTGGGGCTCGGCGAGAGCCAGGGCCTCCTCGTACGCCGCCCGGGCTCGAACCAGCTGACCCCTGGTTCGATGCAGATCACCGAGTCCGCACAGCGGCCAGGCAAGAAATCGGGAGCCGATGCGCTGAAAAAGGTCGATAGCTGTGGCGAAGTCACCCGCCGCCGCCTCCAGCATCCCAAGATGCACGTGAGCGCGGCCGCGGGTGGTCAGCACATGAGCAATGAAAAACGGATTCTGGCATCGCTCGCCGAGACCCACCGCGATCTGGGCGTCGGCCAGCGCATGCCGGGGTGCCCCCGCTTCCAATTGGTGAAACGCCCGATTAGCCCGCGTATACGTCACCTGGGACAGGTCATCGCTCGCCTCGGCGCTGCGCAGGGCGTCGGTCCAGTGCGTGTCTGCTTGCCGCCAGTCACCCTCGGCAGCAGCCAGGAGCGCGAAGACGTGGTGGACACTGGACCATGCCCGGGCCTGGCCGCACCGCCGGGCCGCAGCACGGGCCCGATCCGCCATCCTCCGCAGACCTCCCAGGTCCCCAACCATCCGGTGGGCACTCGCGGCCAGTGCCAGCGCCCATGTCTCGTCGAGCGTGTCCTCCCGGTCCAGCCTGACCCGTCGAGTCAACGCTTGCACCTCGGCGAACTCGCCCCTGGCGAAAGCGATCAGGCCGACCCGCCAGGCCAGCGCAGGCTCCAGCTCGTTTCGGTCGAGGCCGGCGCGCTGGAAGTGCTCCAGCGCCTGCGCCCACTGTCCCCGCACCTGCTGCGCCCGCCCCAGAACTCGGTGGATCCGCGGGTCGTCGAGGAATTCGGCGGGCAATTCGGCGGCCTCCAGCACGGCGTCGTGCTGACCACGCGCCACCATCGCGTCACCATGATCAACCAGTAGCGAGGCGCACCCGGCGTGATCACCCGCTGCTAGCAGATGCCGCAGGGCATCAGCCGGTGCTCCCCGCTCGGCGCACTCATTGGCCGCCGTCACGTGCAGCGCTTTCCGCTCGCTTGCCGACGGCGGCGCCTCGTGCTCGAAAAAGTCCCGCAACGGACGCACGACCGCCCAGCCGGCGCTCTCACCGGTACGCCGCACGAGTCCCTGACGGGCCAACTCGGCGAGTAAGGCCGTCGGATCATCGAGCCCAGGCGCAATCTCGGTCGTGAATCTGACCTCACCGAAGATCGCTAACCTGCGGAGCAGCTGTTGAACCCACTCGGGTGAGGCACCGAGGACTTCCTCGTTCAGATAGTCATGAAACCGTTCTCCCGGGTGGGAAAGCCGTCCCACGGTGGCCAGGCGTTGATCCGGCAGGGTTCCCCGCAACATCTTCACAACGCTGTGCACGGCCGTGGGCCACCCCCCGGTGCGCTCCCAGACTTGCCTCGACAGGCCAGCCGGATCCCGTCCCACGGTCATGCGCAGGAGCGCCTCGACGTCGGCGACGTCGAAGGCGAGATCCGGCGCGTGGATCTCCGTGACAAGACCGCGACCCCGCAGCCGCTGCAAGGAGAACGGCAACTCACGTCGGGATATCAGCACCAGATGCAGCCGATCTGGTGCTCGCTGACACAAACTCTCCACGACGCCCGCCGCGGCGCTATCCGGCTGCAATCCGTGCAGGTCATCCAGGACCAAAACAAGATCTTTACTCAGAACACCAGACAACCAGGCGCAGATGGCCGCTAACGAGGACCCCACCTGGTCTGTCTCCACTGCCGACGTTCGGTGGCTCGGCGCGGGCACCGACGCGTGGGCCCGCAATACCCCGCCGAGGCCGGCCAGCAGGCGTTCCGCGTCACCCTCATAGTCCTCATATCTCAGCCACGCGGTCGGACGATCGCGCGACCACGTCGCCACCGCCGTGGTCTTGCCCCAGCCAGCTGCGCCGATCACCACACAGATCCGGTGTTTCGCAGCATAGTCCAGCAACCCGTCAACTGACGGACGCTCAACTCGCTCTTCAGCTTGGCCGGATGGGTCTGGCACAGCAGACGGCAACACCCCAATGCCTCCCGGTTGTCCTGTGTTCTCCACGTAGACCCCGACTAGACCAGGTGTCGCGGCCGACCAGCCAGATCGAGCGATCGACGTCACACACCTGAGGTGATCCAGCCCATCCAGCCCATCCAGCTCATCCAGAAGCGCCCTTGTGCGTGGGGCGGTCGATGGCCATCACAGCCTGACCGTACCCTGCCCGCCTTATAGCTCCCTTACGTTCATCTGACGGAAATGCCCTCGTTGCTCAGGAGAGCCCAGCACTGGCGCTGGGGACGTACCACGATCCCCGACCCGGCCGCGGCGCAGGACACCCCACCTACCGCAGTCGGTCGCGGGTCGCGCGAGTCAGGACCTACCCGTGGGCGGCGTCGCGGAGCCGTACAGCCAGTGCTCGAAGCAGCGCGATCATCGCCTGTCGGGAGGGTCGGGAGGTAGCCAGCGCAATCCGGCAGTAAGCTAGATCCAGTCGCAACGACGAAACAACACATACAACCCTACCGAGAGCACCACCATCACGATGGTGGAGACGTAGAACCCGGATTCATGACCAAAACCGGGATAGGGCACGTTCTGCCCGTAAAATCCGGTGATGGCGGTCGGTACCGCGATGATGGCGGCCCAGCTGGTCACCTTCTTGGTGATCACATTAAGCCGGTTGCCCTGGATGGTCAAGTTGGTCTCCAGGACGGTGGTAACCAGGTCGCGCAGACTCTCGGTCCACTCAGTGGCCCGCAGTACGTGATCGTATACATCCTGGTAGTAGGGTGTCATCACCTGGTCTAACGCGCTCAGATCACGACGCATCAGGGAATTCACGACCTCCCGCATCGGCAGCACGACCCGGCGCAGCCGCACCAGGCTCTTGCGCAACTCGAACGATCGTCGTTGCACGGATAAATCCGAGCGTTTGTCGTCGAACAGTAAGTCCTCCAACGTTTCGATCTCGTCGTCGAGGATCTGCACGGCGGTGAAGTGCCCGTCGACGACATAGTCGAGCAGACCGTGCAGCAGGAACGAGACCCCGTGTTTGGCCAGGTCTGGTGAGGCGTCCCAGCGAGCTACCACACCATCGATATCGAACTGGTCCGATTTACGCACGGTGACCAACGCATTGTGGGTGACGAACACCGCCACCTCAAACGTCTCCAGTTGCCCGGTGATCATGTTCAACACGACGGCGTAAGCGGTGATGAACAGGTGGGTGTCGTACCGGTCCAGCTTGGGACGTTGACGTTCTTGGCCGGCATCCTCGACAGCGAGACGGTGCAGGCCGAGCTCCCCGCTGATCGTGGCGAGGTCATCTGCATCGGGCGCGCACATGTCCAGCCACACAGTGACGCCCGGCTGCCTGATGTGTTCGGAAATGTCCTCGACCGGAAAGTCCTCCACCTCGAGAACACCGCTACGGTACAGCCGCGTACGTGTCATACCGGCAGGCTAGAAGGCGGCCAGCCGGCGCGCCGTGTGCACCGCCGAGGAAGAGGAGACCTGTGAGTGACCTGACCTATCTTGAGGCGATCGTGGTAGGCGCTTTTCAGGGCGTCACCGAGCTGTTCCCGGTCTCCAGCCTCGGGCACTCCGTCCTGGTCCCGGCGCTCGTGGGCGGTCGCTGGGCGCACGACCTGAACGTGTCGGCGCCGGAATCGCCCTACCTGGCGTTCATCGTCGGCCTGCATGTGGCCACCGCCGCGGCACTGCTGATCTTCTTCTGGCGCGACTGGCTACGCATCATCTCCGGTTTCATCAGCTCGCTGCGCTACCGGCGAATCCGCACGTCCGGCGAACGGCTCGCCTGGCTGCTCATCGTCGGGACCATCCCGGTCGGTGTCAGTGGCCTGCTGCTGGAGCATCTCTTCCGCACCACGCTAGGCCGGCCGATCCCGGCGGCGGCATTCCTGATCGCCAACGGGGTGGTGCTCTACCTTGGGGAATGGCTCCGTCGGCGAGCCGACGCCGTCACCTCGCTGGGCGCCTCACTGGGGCCGCCCGCGACGACCGGGGTGGACGGACCAGGTTCAGCGCGCGACGTGGGGGCTGCCGCAGATGCCCGGCTGGCTCGAATGTCCCTCGGTCGCGCCACGCTTATCGGTTCGGCGCAGATCCTGGCGCTACTACCTGGGATCAGCCGGTCCGGCGTCACGATGGTCGCCGGACTGCTGCGTGGGCTGTCTCATGAGGACGCCGCACGCTTCTCCTTCCTGTTGGCTACCCCGGTCATCCTGGCCGCCGGTGCGCTAAAGATCCCCGACCTGACCGGCCCGCTCGGCACCGGCATCCAGGGCCAGGTCCTGGCCGGCAGCATCGCCTCATTCGTGAGCGCCTACCTGGCGGTCCGCTTCCTCACCCGCTACTTCGAGACCCGCACCCTCACCCCGTTTGCGGTGTACTGCCTGCTCTTCGGCACCGCCAGCCTGCTCTGGCTCGTAGCGCACTAACTGCAACGCGAGAAGCGGCCCTGCAGGTAAGTGTGGCCCAGGTAGTTACGACCCAGGTAGTTACGACCCAGGTAGGTATGACTCAAGTAGGTATGACGCAGGGCTGCTTGGTCGGGCAGGTCCAGGGCGGGCATGACCTGGCCGGTGACCTTGTGCAAGATGTGGTCGGCCAAGGCCGGGTTGCGGGCCAGCACGGGGCCGTGCAGGTAGGTGCCGATGATGCGGTCGGTGAACACCCCTTCGGTGCGATACCTCGTCGTGCCCTCGCCGGTGCCATTGCCGGTGCCGGTGATCACTCGTCCCAGGGGGGCTGTGCCCGGGCCCAGGGTGGTGACGCCGCGGTGGTTCTCAAAACCGGTCAACGAGCCGATGCCGGGCACGGTGCAGGTGGCGATCACCTCGCCGACAGCGCGCTGGCGGCCAGGCGCGGTAGTGATATCCAGTAAGTCCAGCCCCGGGTAGTGGTGGCCGCTGGCGTCACTCATCGACCGACCCAGAATTTGCAGCCCAGCGCACACAGCCAGCGTCACCGCGCTGGTTTCCAGCGCCCGACGAAGCTGATCATGACGACGCAGCCAGTCTGCGGCGAATTGCTGTGCGGTGTCCTCGCCTCCACCTAGCAAGTACACCGCACAAGTGGTCACGGGGACGTCGCAGGCCGTGATGGTGCGAATCTCGGCGGGAATGCCACGCCACCGCAGCCGTTGCGCCAATATCGTGGCGTTGCCGGCATCGGAGTAGGTGCCTAACACGTCGGGCAGCAGCAGACCGATCGTGACCGTGGACTCTCCGCTCACCTGGCTACTTCCCGTTCCCGGCTCAGCCTGGATCCACCCAGTAGGCGGCGGCGGAAGTGATGAAAAGCAGTGTAGTTGGCCACCACATCGATCTCCCCCGCAGGCAGCGCCGCGAGGGCGGCCAGCGGATCGGCCACGGTCTGATGCTCCAGCCCGGCATAGCTTAGCCGCACACCCAGGTCAGCGGCGCGTTCTCCGCTGGCCACCACCTGACGAGAAGTGAGCTGTTCGAACGGGACATCCCACAACCATGAGGTGTCCCGCCCGTCGGCTTCCCGGGCGTTGATGATCACCAACAGCGGCCGCGACTCACCCAACATGGACAACATCCCCGCCCAGCCAGCCGGGTTCTTCGCCAGCAACATGCGCAGGTTCTGTGCTCCGCGGTGCACCACCGCGTACCGCCCGGCCACGACGTCAACCTCGCGCAGTGCCGATGCGGCTTGATCAGCCGCGACACCGACAGCGCAGGCGGCAGCCAACGCCATGGCGGCATTGCTCCGATTGACCTGGCCGGGCAATCGAATGTCCAGCGGTAGCACCATGTTGGAGGTGCATGCCTTGCCGTTCTCGATCCGCCAGTCCGGGGTGGGACGGGCCAGCCCACAGACACACTCCCACCCGCTCTCAGTGAAAGTGAGAGTGTGGCCACAGCGGGGACAACTGGACGCATCACCTAACCAGCTGGATCCCGCGGCTACCCAGACGCTGCGGGTGGCCAGCTTCGCCGCCGACACCACCATCGGATCGTCCGCATTGGCCACTACCACCGTACGGGGATGCCGGGCCAGCGCATGCCCGACGGCGGAGGCGATCGCCCCCACCTCAGTCGCCCGATCCAGTTGGTCGCGGGTCAGGTTGAGGAGGACCACCACCATCGGGTCGACGGCCTCGGCGACCGCGGCCAGGTGTAGCTCGTCAACCTCGATCACCGCGTACTCGGCGTCTCGCGCCTCGGCCAGCGCCGCCACCGCCCCGTCGGCCATATTCGAGCCACCGGAATTGTGCGCCACCGGCCCGACGGTGCGCACCGCCGCCGCTACCAGATGACTGGTCGTGGTCTTGCCATTGGTCCCCGACACCAGCACCACGCGCCGCCCCGCCGCCAAGCGCCGCAGCGCGTGGGCGTCCAGGGCCAGCGTCACCCGGCCACCGATGATCGACCCGGCGCCCAGGCCCAACCGCCGCGACAGTCCCGCCGTTATCAGACCGGCCCGCACGGCAGCGCGCGTCCACCACCCCCACCGGCGTTGCCCGGGGGGCGACGTTGCCGCCGGGCTCACCCCGGGTGTCCGCACCACCATCGCCCCCAAGCCTCTCCACCATCCCTGCCGAGCACTGTGCCGACGCGCACGGCACCGCGGCGACCTGATGACCCGTGAGCTTCCGGACTGACGGCAGTATTCCCTACCCGGTTGGCTTGCGTGCGAGACCCCGTTGCACCGACGACCTTTCGGGTAATTCGCGACTGTCAGATGATTTGCGTAATTTGCGCCGGGTATCGGTGGTGGCGGCTAAGCGTCGCTCGCCGGTAGCGAGCAGCCATACCCCGGCCAGAGTCAGCGCCAGTCCAGCGGTTTGGACTACGGCCAGCAGCCCGGTGGAGAAGGACTCACCGAAGACGATGGCGCCGAGGCTGACACCGATAATGGGGTCGATCACCATCATCGCCGCCAGTGGGCCACCGAGCGGACCGGACTGGAAAGCGGCCTGGCTCAGCAGCGCACCGATCAGGCCGCAGCCCAGCGCCGTCCACAGCTCCCAGCTGGTTGCCAGCGCGGGGAGTCCACCGGCGCCCAGGATCTCGCCCCACGTCTTGACCAGCGCGGCAGACAACGCGAACACCGTCCCGGCAGCGGCGCCCAGGCCCAGCGCCCTGGCCCGGTCCCGCCGGGCCAACGCGACGCTCAGCGCGGCGAGCGCCGCTATCGCGACCAGCACCAGCCCCGGTAGCCAGTCCCTGATGCTCTGCGGGTCTCGGGACTCCACGGTCGGTTGGACCGCCAAGAAGACTGCCAAACCAGCGACGGTCAGGGTTGCGGCCAGCAACGCCCTTCGGCTCACCGGAAGCCCGAGCACGGCCTGCAGCGGCAGCGCGACCACCAGGCCCACCGTCAGCAGGGGCTGCACGACCGAGAGCGCCCCGAGGTTGACCGCCACCATGTGCAGCGCTACGCCAGTTACTTCGGCCACGATCCCCAACAGCCACAACCGTTGGCGCGCGACATCGATCAGCAACCCAGGGTTCAGCGGGAACCGTCGGCGTACCCGGTTCGCCCCATGATGCTGCAGCACCGAGGCGGTCCCGAAGCACACCGCAGCCATGATCGACAACACGACGGCGAGTGTCACAACCTCACCGAGCCTACAGGGTGTAGGTGAGCTGTAGAGATGGGTCAGGGGCGGGGCGGTGCTAGGTCAGTTCGATGCGCTGGGCTTGAGGTGTCACGGTGAACCGCCAGCGATCGGCGGTGGGCTTGCCTTGATCGATCCACCACTGGTGAGCTGCCTGGATCTCCTCCCACAGCCGCCGGGGACCGTGCTGGTGCACCGGGAACTCGCCGTCGCTGGCGTCGGGAGTGTGGTGGATCAGCTTGGCCCACGATCGCGACTCGAAGTCCAGCAGCCAGAACACCCCGGCGCCGGTCCGCTCATCGAAGGGCCAGTACCGCCACTGGCAGCGGCGCACCCGCTGACCGATCGCGAACCGGGCACCCTGCTCGCCCGCCACCCAGTACGGATGCAGCTGGGTCAGGTGGACCTCGGCACGGTCCTCATCGTCACCGACCACGGCGCCCACAGCTGCGCGCCGCTCCCGCTGCGCTCGCAGCCACATGAACGACGACTCCCCGACGATGCCGCCGCTGGCGTTGCCATGCTCGTCGACAGTCAACGCCACCAGCGCACCCGTATAGCTATCGGCCCACGGTAGCAAGATCCGGCCACCGGGACGGGTCTGGGCTACCCATGGGTAGGGGATGCGGCGCACGGCGGCGGTGGCGATGATCCGGTCGTAGGGGGTGCCCGGCGGATACCCGAGCGCCCCGTCGCCCGTGACCACGCAGACCTCGCCGTAGCCGGTATCGGCCAATGCCTGACGTGCCTGGGCCGCCACGTCGGGATCCACCTCAATGCTGGTGATGCGGTCAGCTCCGAGCCGGTGAGCCAGCAGTGCCGCGTTGTACCCCGTGCCGGTGCCGATCTCCAGGACCCGATGCCCCGGGTGAGTATCCAGCGCGGCCAGCATCACCGCGACGATGTCAGGTGCTGACGCTGAGCTGGTCTGCATCGCACCAGCCAGCCCCGGACCGTCCGGGTGCCCATCATCGACTTGGGTGATCACCACATCGTCGCCGTAGGTTAGCGCCAGCCACCGAGCCGGATCGTCGTCGCGGCACAGCGGTAGCAACGTCGGCCAGTGGCGTGGGTTCTTGATCCACACAGTGTCCGGGATGAACTCGTGTCGAGGCACCGCCGCCAGCGCCGACTGCCACGGCGCCACCGCCGCGCTCCAGATGGCCATGCCGTCGCCGGCCAAAAGCCGATCAATCATCCGCACCCGCAGCTCGGCGGGATCATCAGGATGCCCGGTCACCGGTCGTGCTTGTTGGGATCTGGGGGCGGGGGTATCGGGCGATCAGGTGGCTGAGTCATTCGCCAGCGGAGGCTATCGAGGGGGCATCCCCGGTCCCGCCGTGATCCGGGTCCGACTGTTCCGCCCTGGAGAACCTGTGGGCAGGAAGCGGGGGCGGGACAGCCGGGATCTGCGGGCCAGCCCTCACTCGTCGGCCAACAGGCTCAGCAACAGCACCTCATCAAGCTGACGGAGGCACAGAGTCGCCCTGCTGTGCACCTGGCAGGGGCGCCACCGCGCCCCGAACACCGCCCCCGGCCGGCGGCAAGATCGGCAGCGCTCCCATCGATCAACTGCATGATCCCTGAGCAGCGAGTACAGGGTGAGCACCGCCCGACACTCGACCGAGCCGATCCCACCTGCGGCGGCCCGCCCGGCCCGCGCATCGTCCAGGACCTTGCGCAGCAGCTGGCACAGGGGGTCATGGCTGGTCTGATACCCCGAGGGGCCACTGCGGATCACCGGCCGCACCCCGCCACTGTTTGCCATGCCGCGGACAGGCTCGGCTGCCGCCGGGGCGGCTGCGGTGAGCCGCTCGTGATGGCCTTTGCGTGGTGGGCGTGTGTCATGGTGACCGGTGACCCCCTTCTTGATCGCGGTGGTTACTGGATAACCATCGCCGCCAGACGAGTGCACCGGGAGGCCATGACTGGGCCGCTGCGGGGCCGCTGCGGGGCCGCTGCGGTGACATCGCGGTGAGGTAGGTCCTGACTGATCGACTGGGTGGCTACTGTCTGCTGGCACCGTCAGGAGGTGGACCAATGGCTCAGGTACCGCGAACCCGGTTGGAACAACACGCGCAGACCGCGCACCTATCCGTCCGGGAGTTCGCCGATCGTTTCCACGCTGCGGCCATCGAGTGCGGAGAGGGCAGGGCCCACATCTCGGAACGTCAGGCGAAACGATGGTTTGCCGGGGAGTCCGACTTGCCGCGTCCGGTGTGCCGCCGGGTGCTGGAACACTGGTGGTCTGAGCCGGTGTCCCGCCTGCTCGGGCCCCCCGACAGCGACACGGTCTCGGTCTTCATGAGCGAGGAGGAGCTGATCGTGAACGCTGGGCGGGAATCGGTGCATCACGCCATCAAGGCGGCCGCAGCGCTGGACCCGTCCGCGCTGGAGCATCTGCATGACGCCGCGCAACGGGCGGCGCGGGCGTACTACGTCGCGCCGCCACTAGCGATGCTCACCGATCTTGTCCGGCTTCGCGACACCGTGTATGAGCAATTGGACCGCACGCACAAGCCACGCCAGCAAGCCGAGCTGTACCTACTCGCCGGACAATTCTGCGGACTGCTATCCTCAGTATCTCTCGATTTGGGGAGAATGAATGTCGCAGAAGCACAAGCACGAGCGGCCCACACCTATGGCTCAGTGATTGATCATCAGTCATTGTGCGCCTGGGCACGAACGCTCCACTCCAATATATATCTGTGGTGTGAGCAACCCAAGCGCGCGATTTCAGTCGCGGATTCTGCGTTGCCTGATGCCCCTCACGGAACGGCGAGGGCAAGGCTCCACGCTGCACGAGCACGCGCCCTCGCAATGTTGGGCGGATGCGACGAAGCAACCACTGCTCTAGACAGTTCCAGCTACGAATTCGACGTCTCCGGGAATGATCCGCTCATGGATGAGATAGGCGGATAATTTGGATTCGATCGTGCGCGGCACTCGCTCTGCGTTGGCGCAACTTACGTTCTTTTGGGAAACGCAACCCTAGCAGAAGCGGGCGCGACACGCGCGCTGAAGCTGCTCGACGCAAGACAGCCGCATGAACGATGGAACGCTGGTTTACTCGCCGCGAGGGTGGATCTCGGAGCAGCGCGCCTGCTCGGTGGCGACCTCGCTGGGACCGAGGATGCGCTCGCTCCAGTGTTCACTCTAGCACCCGAGTGGCGCACTCAAGCACTTGTCGGCCGGATCATCAAGCTCGGACGCATGCTACATACGGCCCGGTACCGAAGAGCCGCGGAAGGCAGCCGAATCTGTGAGGCCATTGAAGTTTTCACTACTAATAGTCTAATAGCTAAAGATCTCCACACCCCGCGCCGACAGTAGCTCCCTTCTTTTACCGACTGGCGCGATATAGTATCATTCTTGGTGATGCACCCACCCTATGACACTAAAAAGAAAGAAGATGACACCGCGAACCCCTTTGAGGTGGCTGTGACCGTCAATGACGCCGGGTTGGCACTGGCCGAGCTTGACTCGCTGGAGCCGGGCTTACTGCCTGCCGACCCGTATTGGCTGGAGGTTAGCCACGACGTTCCGTCGGCACCGGGCGTGCGGCCGTTCGGGTTGACCTGCACCACTCCAGTCCCAGCGGAGAAGATTGTCGTCACTGCTGGGCTGTCCTACGACCCCGCCCGCCAGATCACTGTCGACGCCAATGGCGTACCGGCAATGTGCTCGATCGACCGTAGGCAACCAACACACAGCGAGGAAAACACCAAGGAGGACGGCCAGACCTGGACCGACTACCCCGTCGACGACTGAGTTGTCCACGGATCCCACAGGAGTCCGGAGAAGAGCGTGTCCGTGCTGGTCATCACTCGTCGACAGGACCCGACGGTCGACCTGGTCATTCTACGCCTTGCCGCGCGTGGCGTGCCCGTGGCCCGGTTCGATTTGGGCGATTTTCCCCAGGCCCTGGCCGTCGCTGGCCGTTTTGCCTCTGGTACAGGCCGATGGACCGGGACGATTGTTACCGAACACCGGACGATTGGGTTGGCCGACGTGGATGCGGTTTGGTACCGCAAACCCACTCGGTTCGTCTTCAATCCAGCGATGACCGCCACCGAACGTGTCTGGGCTGGGAGGGAGGCCAAAGCCGGATTCGGTGGCCTGCTGGCGGCTCTGCCGGCGAAGTGGGTCAACCATCCACACCTGATCAGCGCAGCTGAGCGGAAACCAGTAAACCTGTCGCTGGCCGCCAGATGTGGACTGATCGTCGCCGATACCCTGCTCACCTCGGACGCAGCGGAAGCCAAGGCGTTCTGCGCTGACCATCCAGATGGTGTGGTGTACAAGAGTCTGCGTGGGGGGCCGCGCACCGAGAACGGGCAAGTCGTGGCCCTCTACACCACAGCGGTGACTGCGGCCGAGATCACCGAGGATGTGGCCCACACCATGCACCTGTTCCAGGAGCGCATCCACCCGAAAGACTTCGAGGTTCGCCTGACCGTGGTCGGTGAGACCATGTTCCCCTTACGCATCGACGCCCGTACCGAAGCTGGACGGACCGATTGGCGCGCCGACCACGACGAACTGGATTACAGCATCACCGAGGTTCCCGCCGACGTGCGTCACGGCGTCACGGCGATGATGAAACGTCTGGGGTTGGTCTATGCCGCGATCGACTTCATTGTGGATGACCGGGGGCGGTGGGTCTTCGCGGGGGACGTGAACCCGAATGGTCAATGGGCTTGGGACCACCCGTTACGCGATGCAATCGCCGACGCACTGGCCGACGAACTGGGAGGGACCAACCCGTGACCACCGCGCTCGATCCGGCCGCACCCTGGCGTGCCGGGTTGGTAAAAACCCTCCTTGAACGGGGTGTGCTGACCGATCCCGCCTGGCGTGAGGCGTTCGCCACCGTGCCCCGTGAGGTGTTCGTGCCCCGCTTTGTCCGCCGCGCGCGGGGGGAACTGGTGCACTATGACCATGCTGCCAAAAGCGAAACTGCGGACTTCTTCGCCGCTGTCTACTCTGACACGTCTCTGATCACCCGCTTCAACGCGGCCGGGGTTGCCACTTCATCCAGTTCTCAGCCCTCACTCATGGCCATCATGCTGGACCGACTCGATATCCATAAGACAGATATGGTGCTGGAGATCGGGGCTGGGACCGGTTACAACGCTGCCCTACTGACGCACCGCCTCGGCAATGAGGCCGTGACCACGATCGAGATCGATCCGGACCTTGCGGCCCAAGCCGAACAGGCCCTGGCCCACGCGGGATTCCACCCGACCGTCGTATGCGGCAACGGAGCCGAGGGCGTGCCCACCCGGGCACCGTTTGACCGGATCATCGCCACCTGCGGCGTCTCCCGCATCCCCGCGGCGTGGATCACGCAGACGAAGCCGGGGGGGACAATTCTGGCCAATATCAGTTTCGGACTCATCACGCTCACTGTAACCGCCGAGGGCACCGCCCACGGTCAGTTCGACACCGAACCCGCCGCGTTCATGCGGCTGCATGACGAGCCAGCCGACACCACCCCGTCCCTCCGCGAGATCCTCGCGAGGGCCCACGGCAAGGGCACCATCCGCAGGACCACGATCCGGCCGGCACTGGACTATCCGGTTATCCATCCGGTCATTGATTTTCTGGTCGCACTGATCCTGCCCGGCCTGCGTCGCACTCTGCTCCCCCTCGACCCGCCCACCTCTGTGCTGGTCGACCCGGTATCGGGTTCCTGGGCCAAAGCGCACGCCGACGGTGACGCCGCAGTGGTCACCGAACACGGCCCGCGCGTTCTGTGGGATGAATTGTCTACCGTGATCACCGAGTGGGAACACTTGGGACAACCAGGGGTGTCCGACTACTCCCTGACGATTGATGCCACCGGCACCCACCACCTGTACCACCCGAAATCCGGGTGGACACTGGCACTGCGCTGATAGGGGTACCAACAGTTGGTAGCCTCGGGGTGATGATCAGAGCGACGGCGCTGGGCGTGGCGGCGACCGCGGTTGCCGGATGGGCAGGCCCGGCGCTGCTCCGGGCGCGGGTGCTGCGCGCCGCAGTCTGTCCTGAGCTGGCCGGCATCGGGCGACCGGGCAGCGTGGCGTTGACCTTCGACGACGGACCCGACCCCGAGGGCACCCCCGCTGTGCTCGACGCGCTGGATCGACTCGGCTGGACCGCCACGTTCTTCATGCTCGGTGCGCAAGTAAACCGCTATCCGGAGGTGGCGGCGGCGGTAGTAGCCGCCGGGCATGAGGCTGCGGTACATGGGTTCAGCCACCGCAACCACCTGGCCCGCGGACCAGCCGACGTGCATCGGGACGTGGCGCGCGCCGTAGCGATGGTGAGGGCGGCGACCGGAGCGCGCCCGACCTGGTTTCGGCCACCGTATGGCGTGCTCACGCTGGGGTCGCTGAGCGCTGCCCGCCGCGCCGGGCTGCGGCCGGTGCTGTGGACGGCATGGGGCCGGGACTGGGAGCCCCGCAGCCCGGCCCAGGTGGCCGACACCGTCTGCGGCCAACTCAGGCCGGGCGGCACGGTGTTGCTGCACGATTCGGACTGCGTCGCCCGGATGGCCGGTAGTTGGCAGACCACTGTGCAGGCGCTACCTCGGCTAGCCGAGCTCGCCGATCAGCTGGGCTGTACCGTCGGCCCGCTGCGCGACCACCTGTGCCAGTAGCCGGATACAGCCGTTGTCGGTGATCAGAGGCAGGCCGCGCTGTTCCGGGTGAAGGCAACTGTCTGAACGACCGTCTCCCAGCTGCCCGGTGCTTAGTGGTGCCGCCCTGGCTGGTTCCAGTGTCCGACATGCCAGGCGCCGCAGTGGCGGCAGTGGTAGGTGCGCAGACGGCGAGGAAGTGTCCCAGCAGAGACAAGGTGGCGTAGGTGGGCGATGGCGTCACCCTGCTGTTGGTGTGCCCGCTTGCCGGTGCAAGCTCGCATCTTGGTGCCTCGCGAGTTCATAGTGACCGCTCCCTGTCTCCCGATGTTCGACTCATCGGCTCGGTTTGACAGATCCCCGCTGATCACCCTTGCCACCTCGCACTTGCTGTTGGTGTGACAACGTACGCTGAACTGCCGGAAGTTTCAAGTATTACTGAAAGTATCGATAGGTCAATTGCGTTCAGGAAGTCAGCACACTCTGGTAGACAAGTACTTACTGAGGGGATAGCAGGGTCTGATCTCATCACACTGGCGAGAGACCTTGCGGACGCGGCGGGGGAGCAGCGCGACTCCGCAGCTGAGTGCCCCGTCGATGACCCCCACCTGAGAGACGACTGTGATCGATCATGGTTACGAGTGAAATTTGTTCAGAACTTCTTGAATCTTAAGTCTTCTTTGGTAGGTTAGACAGCCGTGAACTGGAGCGAGCGGCCGTGAACTGGAGCGAGGAGGGAAGGCAAGGTCATGGACACTGAGGGCCTAGCTGAGGAGCTAGGGGGTTTCGCAGACGAGGTCGGACTGTTCTACGAAGGACTCGGGTCTCCCCGGGTCTGGGGCCGGGTGTTGGGATGGTTGCTGGTGGCCCAGCCCGACCTCCAATCCGCAGATGATCTCGCCATGGCCCTGCACGTGAGCAAGGGCAGCATCAGCATGGCCACTCAGGCACTCGTCCGCTGGAACATGGTGGAGCGTCAGACCGTGCGCGGAGACCGACGCACCTACTACCGGATCCGCCCAGGAGCCTGGACCCTCGTGTTCGAAGATCAAACGCGGATGGCCACCAAGCTCCGCGAGCTAGCTGAGCGGGGCCTCGAGCTGCTCAACAGCGAACCGGGCCGGGATCGCAGCCGCTTGGAGGAGTTGCACGACTTGACAACGTTCTACGAACAGGAGTCCCCTGCCCTGCTAGCGCTCTGGCGCGAGCGCCGCCAGCACACCTCTGGACAGCCCCGCTAACCTCGGGCTTGATTATGACGGGATGCGGATCACCGGGCCCCATTCAGGCTGGTCGTGAATCCTGACCGGGAACAGCATGCTGACCGCGTTCGGCAAGCAAAGCCAGCACGACCGACGCGGTGTCCGGGTTGCGCACCACGTGGCTGGGGTCACCCCGGCGGAGGGCCTGCTGGCGTATCGCGGCGACCAACCCGACCTCATCCTGTGGCCAGGGTGCCAGCCCGGCTTCGGCGAGGACCTCGGAGTTGGCTATCCCGTGCCCCGGAATCGGGCGATAGGTCACCGCGGGCAGTCCGGCGGTCAAGGCCTCGGTCAGGGACAGACCGCCCGCGTTGTGCACCAGCACGTCGGCGGCTGCCATCAGCTCCGGAACGTCATCGCGCCAGCCCAAGGCGACCACGCCGGGCTGGGTCGACAACTGTTTGCGGAGCCGGTCGTTGCGCCCGCAGAGCACCACCACCTCCGCGACGCCAGAAGAGCTGATCGTGCGAACCACATGAGGCACGTCACCCATCCCGAGCGATCCGGTGGCCAGGAGCACCACCAGGCCATCCGGAGACAGCCCCAGCTCGGCACGCAACCGCTGCCGATGGGCAGGGCCAGGCCGATGGGTGAACCGGGGCGAGACCAACCCGCCGACGGCCCGCATGGGCGTGCGGTAGACCAGGTGTCCCATCCGCGCCGTGGCTTCGGTCACTGTCACATGATGATCGACGGCGGGGTGCACCCACAGCCGGTGTACCGCCGGGTCGGTGAGGAAGGTGACCAGGGTCGCGTCCACCAACCCGGCTTCCTTGAGCTGGCCCAACGTCTGACTGGCCAACATATACGTGGACACCACGACGTCATGATCGCCAACCCAGCGCAGTACGTGACGCTGCGCCATCCGGCACAGCCCGAGGGCGACCCGCTGCACCCAGCCGGCGTGCTCCAGATGGGCGAACATCCAGTCGAAAAACGCCGGCACATATCCGACGCTCAACCGGTAGCCATCCCGCAGCACGTACTGGCATACCCGGGGCAGCGCGTCCAGGTAGTCCCGGCGGTCCGCCGCGACGTCCAACTTGGCAAGCCGACTGATCAGCTCGTCGGCAGCACCGTCGTGGCCCGCACCGACGCTGCCCGAGATGACCAGCACTCGTGCTGCCGTACCCGTTGTCCGCCCGTCCATTGGTCCCTACCCATCCCACGCGCCGCCTGGCCATGTCAGGACTGTCTCCTACAGCGTGTAAGAGACTAGCGGATGTTGCGTGGCGTGACGATCCCCCCCGAAAATCACACTGAGAGTAAGTCAGGGAGCGGCGCAGCTGCCCGTCAGGTCGGCCACAACCAGTAAATGAGCTGGTAAAACGCCGTAGTGGCCTGCACCGCGGCTATTGCGGTGGCCACACCTAGCGCCAACACACTGCTGGGCACCAAAGGCTCGGGCCGGGGCGGCTCTGAACGCAACGCGGCAACCCGAGCCGATACCCCGCATCCGGCGAAGGGCAGCGCAGCCGGCCAGACATGCACCCGACCAGCAGCCCCGCTGGCCAACGCCGCCTTGGTCAGCGCTCGAGCGACCAGCTCCCGACTGCCGGTCACCGCCGCGGCGTGCTCATCAGCGCTGCGCTCAACGAGGAAAGCCACCGCCTCCCGCACCGGGATCAGCACCGGATTGACGGCGGCGCAGACCTCGGTTGCGGCCCGAAGCCAGTGATGCCTGCTCCGCAGGTGCGCCCGCTCGTGGGCCAGCACCACCCGTCGCTCATCACCATCCAACACCGACAACAGGCCACGAGTGACCAGAATTCGGCCTGGACGGCCCGGCACGGCGAAGGCGTGCGGCGCATCTAAAGCCACCACGGCCAGCTCACCGGTCCCGCAGGAGCGGCACACCGCCCGCAGCTCCCGGGTCGTGGCCCGGCGGGCCCGCAAGACCCTCGCCACCCGGACTGCGCCAAAGATCAACAGGATCACAGCGGTGACCCCGATCAGCTTGGGCACCGGATCCTGCAGCTGCACTCCGCGCTCAAGGGCTTCATCGGCGACCAGTGAAGTACAGCCCAACAGGGTGGCCGACAGCAGGACCAGACCCCAGGTCGCCGCCGCGGCACACAACATGGCGGCAACCACGAACGCGGCAGCTCGCGTCGGCGCGGTCCGGGCGACGACGATCCGGCTTATCGCGGCCAACAGCAGCGACAGCGCCGCCGGCACATACACGCTGATCGTCATGGGCGCCGCCGCAACATCGCGCGCAGCAACCGCGCATCCTCCACTGACAGCGAGGTGGCGAACCGCTGCAGCACGGCCTGCCGATCCCGCCCGCGGCTCAGCAACGCCTGCATCTGCTCGGCAGCGAGCTCCTCGGCACCCTTGACCGGGAAATACTCGTGGCGACGGCCGTCGGCCACCCGGCCGATCAGCCCCTTCTCATACAATCGGACCAAGATGGTCTGCACGGTGTTGTAGGCCAGCCCACCGCCGACCGCCTGCCGCACGTGAGCCGCCGTGAGTGGCCCGGCGGCGGCCCACAAAGCGGCCAGCACTTCGGCCTCGAGCTCGCCGGCCGCCCGCCGTGAGGGCATCCGGCTGGGCTGGGCTTCTTCACCCCGGGCTTCTTCACCCCGGGCTCTGTGACGCCGGGTCACTCGTTCAACCACCTGCCCTCCATCAAGCTGCCTACCCGGCCTTTGCTGATGCGGTTCACGACATGTTAACCAGCCGACGCTGCGCTCAGTCGCGCGAGCCCGAAGCCCGGTTCAGTTCGGTGCGAACGCGAGCGAGTCGAGCACGCCACCATTGCTCCTGTTCTGGGTCAGTCATCGCAAAGGCGTCCAGCAGGGCGACGTCCGGGGCAGGTGGTGTCCGGGGCACGGGCAGGTAGCCATCCACTGTCCGTAGCGACTCAGCGCTGTCCACCACGTCGCCCCTCAGCAGCGAGAAGGTGCCTAAACCGCAGGCGAAGTCCAGTTTCGGCAGCGCCCCGGCCAAGGCGACCTGCGTGGCCAGACCGACGCTGGTTTCCAGCGCGGAGGACACCACACAGGGCAGCCCGACAGCCTCGGCGACCTGCAACGAGCGGCGCACCCCGCCTAGCGGGGTACCCTTGATGACCGCGATATCGGCGGCGCCGGCGACCGCGACCCGAAGGGGGTCCTCGGCTCGGCGGATGGACTCATCGGCAGCGATTGGCACCGTGACCTTGCGGCGCACGGTGGCCAGTTCCTCGATGGTGCAGCAGGGCTGCTCCACATATTGCAATCCGCTGGCGGCCTTGTTGAGTTGCGGGATCACCGCTACCGCCGTGTCGATGTCCCACAGTCCGTTGGCGTCTACCCGGATCGCTCCCTGCGAGCCGAGGGCATCGCGCGCTGCTTCGACGCGGGCTAGATCTTCACTGAGTGAATCGGGGTGATCGGCGACCTTGACCTTCGCCGTACCGCAACCGGAGGCGGACACGATCTCGTGGGCGCGTTCCGGGCCTACCGCTGGAACGGTGCAGTTGATGGGGACACGATCACGGACCGGTTGGGGCCACCCCACCGTTGCCGCCTCGATCGCCGTGGCCAACCAGCCCGCCGCCTCCCGGTCGTCGTATTCCCGGAACGGGCAGAACTCGCCCCACCCGGCAGGCCCCTGGATCAGCATCCCCTCCCGGAGAGTGATACCCCGGAATCGTGTTGTCATCGGGATGGCGTAGACCCGAGCTCCGTCGAAGTCGATGCCCTCATTACTCATTGATATCCTCACTCAACCACGGGGACAACGAGTTCGACCTGTTCACCCGAGTCTTGAGCAAGGCTAGTTGCGGCGGCTGCAGGGTTTCCGGCGCTGCGGCGAGCAGGTCCATCTCAGGGTTGCCGGCGCGGGTCTTGTCGATCAGACCCCCGGATTGGCCGGGAGTGGGAGCCGCTCCGTCCAATGCCACGATGAACCGGTCCCATCCAGGAGATTCCGCACCCGGAGGTGCATCACATGCCTGGACTCGTTGCACCGGTAAGTGATGAGCGCGAGGGGCTGCTGACCTATCTCGGCCAACAGCGCCTGGCACTCCGCCTCACCGCGCACGGGCTGACTGATGATCAGGCCCGGGCCACCCCCACCGCGAGCCCGCTCAGTGTCGGGGGGCTGATCAAGCATGTCGCGACCGTGGAGCGGGGGTGGATGGACACCGTCCTACAGCGTGACCGGGAGTGGTCGGCAGCCAATCACCGCGCTAGCTTCCGCCTCACGCCGGGCGAGACCCTGGCTGACATACTCGATCTGTCCGACCAGGCAGCCCAGGAGACCGATTTGATCATCGCCGAGATCCCCGACCTCGGGCAGACAGTGCCGGTCCCGCAGGGAGTGACCTGGTTGCCGGGCGACGTCACAGCGTGGTCGGTGCGGTGGGTTCTGCTCCACCTGATCGAGGAAACCGCCCGGCACGCCGGCCATGCCGACATCATCCGAGAGTCACTGGACGGTGCCACGGCCTTACCGCTGATGGCCGCCGCAGAAGGGTGGCCCGCTAACCCGTGGGTGCAACCCTGGAAGGCTTCGACGGAGCAAACGTGACGGCGGCACGCGGGCAAGGGGGCCGGCAGTTTGTCCACATTGTGGACAGTGGGCAGGTGTGGTCACTCGTTCGTGTAGCCTCGCTGTCGTGCCTGTTCTCTCGCTCAAGCTCGTGGCTCGCCGCCACGTCGACTACGGGCGCACCCGCAGCATGATCTGTATGTCGGCCTGACCCCGCCCGACTTTCCACCAGCCGGGTGTGTGATCGTGCCGTCTCGCGCCCCGCGCCGCTGCGACGTCACCTCGCGCCCCCCCGCACGCCGAGGACGCGCTCGTCATGCCAACTTATCGAAGAGCCATCGTGTGTCGCAGACCCGCCGCCGTCCGTGTTCTGGCCACCCTGCTCGCCATGTGGGCTCTCGTGCTCGCAGCGGGGTGCGGCGGCACTGACCGCAGTATCGGTCCGGCGCCGGGCCCAGCGCCGAGCTTGCGCCTAGGTTACTTTGCCAACGTCACGCACGCCGCCGCCATCATTGGCGTCAACCGAGGCTTCATCGCCAAGGAACTCGGCACCACCACGCTGAAAACGCAGATCTTCGACGCTGGTCCCGCAGTGGTCGAAGCGTTGTTCGGGGGTGCCCTCGACGCTGCGTATATCGGACCGAACCCGGCAATCAACGCCTTCGCGCAGAGCAACGGCAAGGCAATTCGGATCATCGCCGGAGCGACGTCCGGCGGTGCTCAGCTGGTTGTGCGTCAGGGCATCAATACGGCGCAGGACCTGCGGGGTAAGACACTGGCCAGCCCGGAGCTCGGTAACACCCAGGACGTGGCGCTGCGCGCTTGGCTGACCAAGCAGGGCCTGCGCAACAGCGTGCGAGGTGGTGGGGACGTCACCATCACGCCCACCACGAACGCTGACACGCTCCAACTGTTCACCTCAGGCAAGCTCGATGGCGCCTGGGTGCCCGAGCCGTGGGCATCCCGATTGGTGCTGGAAGCCGGTGCCAAGGTGCTGGTCAACGAGCGGGACCTGTGGCCGGGCGGCCAGTTCGTCACCACACAGCTGATCGTCCGCACCGAATTCCTGGAGCGCTACCCGCAGACGGTCGAGGCCTTACTACGGGGACACGTCGAGGCGGTGCAGTGGGCGAACCAGCACTCCGCCGAAGCCAAAACCGTCGTGAACAACGGCATCAACGCCCTCACCGGCAAGCCCTTGAAGCCGGAGGTGGTCGACCGCGCCTGGCAAAACCTGACGATCACCGACGATCCCATCGCGGCGTCCCTGCAACGCAGTGCCGAGAACGCGGTGACGGCAGGGGTGGCCACCAAGCAGGTCGACCTGCACGGCATCTACGAGCTGTCGATCCTCAACCGGATCCTCACCCAACGGGGCCTACCGACCGTGTCGGCCGACGGGCTCGGGAAGGAGTAGCGGGTATGACACATCCGGCCCTCCAGCCAGCGGCCACCAGTCGACCACCCGCTGGGGACGACCAGACAGTGGCGCCGAGCGCCAGCGTCCGCGTCACGCAACTTGTCCAGGTCTTCGAGCGCGACCACCCACCGGTGCTGGATCGGATCGACTTGGACGTCGGGCCCGGTGAGTTTGTCTGCCTGCTCGGCGCCTCCGGATGCGGGAAATCCACCCTGCTCTCGCTCATCGCCGGCCTCGGCACACCCACCTCCGGCAGCATCGAGGTCACGGTGGACCGTCCGGCGCTGATGTTTCAGGAACCTGCACTGCTGCCGTGGCTGACCGCGGCCGGCAACGTCGAGCTGGCGCTCAAGGCGCGGAAGGTGGGCCGGCACGAGCGACGCGCCGGAGCCGAGCGGCTGCTCACACTGGTGAACCTCACCGGGCAGGGCCACAAGCGAGTGCATGAGCTCTCTGGGGGGATGCGCCAGCGGGTGGCGCTGGCCCGCGCGCTGGCCCAGGACAGCCAGCTACTGCTGATGGACGAGCCGTTCGCCGCGCTGGACGCCATCACCCGCGATGCGCTGCACGAGGAGCTCACCCGGCTGTGGTCGAAGCAAGGGCTGTCCATCGTCTTCGTCACGCACAATGTGCGCGAGGCCGTCCGGCTGGGGCAGCGGGTTTTGCTGATGAGCTCCCGGCCCGGTCGGATCGTTCGGGAGTGGCGCCTCGAGCTGAGCCAGCCCAGGGCGATCGAGTCCCCGGGAGTGAGTGCGCTGGCCACCGAGATCACCCATCACCTCCGAGCGGAGATCAGCCGCCATGGCCGTTGACGACAAGACACTGACGACCGAGGACAACCGGGCCTTCGAGGCCGGGCTGGATGCCTTGGAGATGCCCGCACTGCTACCGCGGCCCGGACCTGGGGTGGTGTTCGTCCGATCGGTGCTGCCCCCGCTCGTCGCGGTGGTGGCGTTTATCGGGCTCTGGCAGCTGGCTTACAGCGTCGAGCTCAAACCGAGCTATGCCCTACCCAGCCCGCGTGACGTGCTGCAGACCTTCAGTCAGACGGTGCGCGACGGCCGGGCCGTCGACGCCATCTCGATCAGCGTGTCCCGGGGGGCGTTGGGGTTCGTGGCGTCTTTGGCGGTGGGCACCGTGCTCGGGCTGGCGATGTGGCGAAGCCGGTGGCTACGGGCCGCTCTCGGTCCATTCGTCAGCGGGCTGCAGAGCCTGCCGTCAGTCGCGTGGGTTCCGGCGGCGATCATCTGGTTCGGCCTGTCCGACGCCGCCATTTACGCGGTGGTGCTACTCGGCGCCGTCCCCTCCATCGCCAACGGGCTACTCGCCGGGTTCGACCAGGTACCACCGTTGCTCGACAAGGTCGGCAGGGTGCTGGGACTGAGCACCGTCGGCCGGATTCGGCACGTATTGCTACCGGCGGCGCTGCCGGGATACCTAGCCGGTCTCAAGCAGGGCTGGGCGTTTTCGTGGCGCTCACTGATGGCCGCCGAGCTCATCACCTACTCGCCCGCCTTGGGCATCGGACTTGGACAGCAGCTCAACATCGGCCGGGAACTGAACGCGATGGACCTCGTGATCGCCTCGATCGTCCTGATCCTGTTGGTCGGAGTCGCCATCGAGCTCCTCGTTTTCGCCCCCCTGGAGCGCCGGATACTCCGAGCGCGGGGCCTCACCATCGCCCGCAGCCGCTGACTGGACGACGCGGCATCCGGGCTGATCAGGTTTTGCCGGCTGGGTTGTCGCGGCGGCGGCGGAACACCTTGGGCAGGCGGCCGGCCATCCGGTTGAGGTCAGAGACACTGTCTAGGAGCTGGTTCAGATCGGGGCCACTCTGGTCGAGACGATCCAGCAGCGGCATCACGTCATCGTCCATCGCGTTGACCAGGCGCGGTAGCCGGTCAATGAGCTTGACCAGGGCGTCAACTTCGCGCATATCGGTCGTCTCCGCCAGCCGGCGTACCGCTGGCTCCAGGCGGCGCAGCGGCTCGGAATAGCTGGCCAGCAGCGGCGCGGCGGTCGCCGTGATGGTGCTGGCCAGCTCGACAGCCGCGGCGGCGGCGCCGACCGTCTCGGAGGCGGCCAGCACGGCACCCTCCGCCTTGGTGGTGATGCCGTTGATGCGGTCGATCAGTGCGTCGGTCCGGGCTGTGGCCGCGTTCACGGCCGCGAGGGTCTGCTCGACCTCAATCACCATCGCGACCACCCGACGCGGCAGCGCTACCAGCGCCGCAGTGGCATCGAGGACGGTGCTGGCCGGTCGAGTCACCAAGGCCGAGAGACGGATGAGGGAGCTCATCACCACGTTGTACCGTTCCCCGTTTCGGCAAACCCAGCTCGAGCAGTCATGAGCCGGCCCGAGATCGTTGTTGCCCCAGCAGGATGCCAAGGTTGTAGGCAGCGCTGGTGTTGCCAGCTTCGGCAGCAAGGCGGTACCAGCTCTCTGCCTCATTACGGTTGCCGTGCTGCTCTAGCAGGACGCCAAGGTTGTTGGCGGCGCTGGTGTTGCCAGCTTCGGCGGCGGTGCGATACCAGGTCACCGCCCCGTCGAGGTCGCCGCGTTGCTTGAGCAGCAGGCCAAGGTTGTAGGCGGCGGTGATGTTGCCGGCCTCAGCGGCGGTGCGATACCAGGCCACGGCCTCGTTGAGTTCGCCGCGCTCTTCCAGCAGCAGGCCGAGGTTGTTGGCGGCGTCGGTGTTTCCGGCGTCGGCGGCAACCCGGGACCACCGTGCCGCCCCGTCAAGATCACCCCGCCGCTTCAACAGCAGACCGAGGTTGAACGCGGCGGTGATGTTGCCGGCCTCAGCGGCGGCGCGGTACCACCTCGCCGCCTCATCCAGCTCGCCACGCTGCTCCAGCAGCTCACCGAGACCGGCTGCGGCAGCGAGGTTGCCGGCCTCAGCGGCGGCGCGGTACCACCTCGCCGCCTCATCCAGCTCGCCACGCTGCTCCAGCAGCACGCCGAGGCCCGCGGCGGTCGTGGTGTTGCCAGCCTCGGCCGCCCGGCGCCACCAGGTCTCCGCCTCGGCTAGGTCACCGCGCTGCACCAACAGCTGGCCCAGATTGTTGGCGGCGGTGGTGTTGCCGGCCTCAGCGGCGGCGCGGTACCAGGTCTCGGCGTCGGCGAGCTCGCCGCGCTGCTCCCGCAACCGGCCGAGGTAGTTGGCGCCGTCGGCGTTGCCGGCCTCAGCGGCGGCGCGGTACCAGGTCTCGGCGTCGGCGAGCTCGCCGCGCTGCTCCAGCAGCACACCCAATCCGGTCGCGGCGGCGGTATCACCAGCCTCGGCAGCCCGGCGCCACCAGGTCTCCGCCTCGACGACCTCGCCGCGCCGCACCAGCAGCACACCCAATCCGGTCGCGGCGGCGGTATCACCAGCCTCGGCAGCCCGGCGCCACCAGGTCTCCGCCTCGTCATGTTCGCAGCGCTTCTCCAGCAGCACACCCAGCCCGGTGGCGGCCTCGGTGTCGCCGGCTTCGGCGGCGGTGCGCCACCAGGTTTCCGCCTCGGCGAAGTCACCGCGCCGCACCAGCAGCCGACCGAGACCGGCAGCAGCGTCGGTGTTGCCGGCCTCGGCGGCCGCGCGCCACAACGTTTCCGACTCATCGAGTTCACCGCGCTGCACCAGCAACATGCCCAACCCGGCGGCGGCGTCCGGGTCACCAGCGTCGGCGGCCTTTCGCCACCAGGTGGCTGCCTCGTCGAGGTCACCGCGCCGCACCAGCAGCACACCCAGGTTGAACGCGGCCTCGATGTCGCCGGCCTCGGCGGCGGCCCCCCACATGATCTGCGCTTCATCGAGTGCGCCGAACTCCACGAGCTGCACGCCTGCCTCATACGGATCGGGCTCGGCGATCGTCGTCGGGTCGAATGTCCGCGCCTGCTCGGGTGCTTGCGCCTGCTCGACCCACTGTTGCAGCGTCCTGGGGTGCACACTCAACTCATCGGCGACCCGCTTGATCGCTTCGGTCTGGGCACCGACTTCCTGGCGAACCGCGAGGACCCTCTGCACAGCGCGCTGACGAAACTCATCAGGGTACTTCCTGGACGCCGACATGACTGCATTCTCGCAGATAACGGCTGTCACCTCGACTAAAAGCGTCCGTCTACGCCCCCGACTCAGTCCGCGCAGCTCCTGGTGATCTTCTCGATCTCGGCGTCGATGTCGACGGCCATGCCCTCACTGCCCAGCGGGACGACGTCGATGGTGGCCTCGACGAACTGCCGCAGCAGGTCGCGGTCCACCTCCAGCACGGCGTGCCCGTCGGGTGACCGGATTTCGACCAGCGTCACCTCCCATTCGCCCATGGTGGCGGGACGTACCCGCACGTCACCGATCCCGACAGGAGCGCTGAGTCCAACCACAAGCAGGTCGCGGGCCAGCACCCAGTCGACGAAGCGATTGCCGCGGGTCTGGATCTCGACGGTCACCGCGAACGGATCATCAGCGCAGTAGGTCCAGCGGGTCACCACGGGTGCCGCGGCCTCGTGCAGCAGCGCGAACATGTCGTGGGCAACCGCCTCACCGCCGTAGCTGGTCATCTTGGGCCGCCTCTCCGTGCTGGTTCGGACTCAATGTGCTCCGAGCCGGTGTGCTCGCCAGTTCATCAGTGGGAGTTGATGTGCTCAGTAAAGACATCGCGGAGCAGGGCCCGTACGTACCACTGGACCCCCACATTCACTCCAAGTGATGTACCTGGGGTGATGTATCTGGGGGGGCGTACGGGTCACCGGATTCCAGTGCCGGGTTCGCCGGCGGATCACAGGCCCAGTGACCGGCCGATTACTTCCTTCATGATCTCGGTGGTGCCGCCGTAGATGCGGGTGACGCGAGCGTCGGCGAAAGCCCGGGTGATGGGGTATTCGAGCATGTAGCCGTAGCCGCCGTGCAGCTGCAGGCACGCGTCGACCACCCGACCCTGCAGCTCGGTACACCACCACTTGGCCTTGGCGGCATCGGCGACGGTCAGCTCGCCATCGTTGAGGGCCTCGATACAGCGGTCGGTGAAAGTCTGCGCGATGTCGATCTCAGTGGCCACCTCGGCCAGCCGGAACTTGGTGTTCTGGAACGACCCGATCGACTGGCCAAAGGCCTTGCGGTCCTTGACGTAGGCCAGCGTCAGCTCCAGCGCTGCCCGCGCCCCGGCCACCGCGGAGACGGCCATCGACAGCCGCTCCTGAGGCAACCGATCCACCAAGTAGGCGAATCCGCGGCCTGGCGTACCGAGCAGGTTAACAACCGGCACCCTGGTGTCACGGAAGAACAACTCGGCGGTGTCCTGGGCGTGCTGACCCAGCTTGGCGAGATTGCGCCCGCGCTCGAAGCCTTTCATCCCGCGTTCCACCACGAGCAGGCTCATTCCCTGATGTCGTTCCCGCGGATCGGTCTTCACGGCGGTGATGACCAGGTCGGCGTTGATGCCACTGCTGACGAATGTCTTCGATCCGTTGACCAGGTAATGGTCAGACCGGCGCACCGCGGTGGTGGTCATGCCCGCCAGGTCTGAGCCCATCCCCGGCTCGGTCATCGCGATGGCCGTGATCAGCTCCCCGGAAGCGATCCCCGGCAGCCACCGATGGTGCTGCTCCTCGGTGGCCAGGTCCAGGAAGTAAGGCAGGCAGATGTCGTTGTGCAGGGTCAGCCCGAGCCCGGCGCCCCCTGCCCCAGCGAACATGATCTCCTCGCCCAGCACTGCGTTGAACCGGAAGTCCGACACCCCGCCGCCACCGAAGCGCTCCGGGATCGCCATGCCGAGAAAACCGGCCGCACCGGCGGCGGTGAACAGCTCCCGGGGCACGATGCCCCTGGCATCCCAGACCTCCAGGTGCGGCGCAACCTCCTTGCTCACGAAGGCGCGGACACTCTCCCGGAAGGCTTCATGCTCGGCCTCGAACAACCGGCGGCGCATGTGCCAATGGTCCTCCTCATTCGGGCCGCTCCGCGGTGGCACTAGCCCACCGGTCTATCGTCATGCCCCAACACTGCTCCATACGATTACTTAGTGTGCACGCTTAGCCACCTACAGGTGCTGTTAGCGCGCGAACGGCAGGCACGTCTGAGTGAACATCATCTTTATCTCAGGCACAAAGAGTTGTATTCTCTGCGCTCCAGAGATGGACGCCAGCATAAGAGGTGATGCGCGGTGGATCTACTCACCGACGCTGGGCGAGGCCGGACCGGAAGCGCCGCCCAACCCGGCGATGCCGGGCTGGTACACGAGGCGTTGTTCTACCGCGACGCGGACGACTACGCCTTCGGCATCGCACGGTTCCTCCAGGAAGGGTTCGAGTTGTCCGAACCGGCGCTGGTCGCGGTGCCAGATTCGCACGTCGAGGTGCTGCGATCGGCGATGGACCCGGACTGTGCGGGCATCCAGTTCGTGGACATGGCCGAGGCAGGTCGTAACCCAGGCCGGATCATCCCTGCGGTGCTCTACGCGTTCACCCAGACGCATCCGCAGCGCCGGGTCCGCATCGTTGGCGAACCGATCTGGCCAGAGCGCTCCGCCGCGGAGTACCGCGCCGCGCTGCAACACGAAGCCCTCATCAACATCGCCCTGGCCGACCAGCGGGCGACCATCCTGTGCCCGTACGACTGCCACGGGCTGGACACCACAGCCCTGGCGCAGGCCCGGCAGACCCATCCGGTGCTGCTCGAGGGGTCGCAGCGGACCCTCAGCGCTGATTACCGGGACCCTCGCGCCGTCGCCGACGAGAGCCTTCGGTGGTTGCCTGATCCTCCCGAGTGGTGGGGCGACATGCTGGTCTTCAGCTCCGGACATGACCTGCCGGGCATCCGGCAGTTCGTCGAGGATCGGGCGCTGCGGGCCGGTCTGCGGGCCGACCGAGTGATCGATCTGTGCCTGGCGGTCAATGAGGTCGCCACCAACACTCTGGTGCACACCCATGCGGCAGGCGTCCTGTCGCTGTGGCAGGACCCGGAGACCGACGGCCTGATCTGCGAGATCAGCGACAGCGGCCAGCTGCACGACCGGTTGATCGGCCGGATCCCGCCCGCCCCGACGGAGCCGCACGGTCGCGGACTGATCCTGGTCAATGAGCTCTGCGACCTGGTGGAGATACCCACCGGAGAAATCGGCACCGGGACCACGGTTCGGCTGCACATGCGGCTGCGGTGACAATATCCGCTGAGTCAGGCGGATTCGAGTGACTGCTCGATGGGGCGGGTGACTGCCGACAAGGGGTGGGCGATCCCTTCCAACGGTTTGCGTTCAGCATCCACCCCGCAGTACCAGGTGATGACCCCACCAGCAGCCATCATCACGCCCGCCGCGGTGACAAAGAACAGCTTCTTGCGGCCGAGCTGATCGGTGATACGGCCGAAGAGCAGCGCGCCAATGACCTCACCAAACAGGTAACAGGAGGTGATGTAGCCGGTCTCCGTCGCGGTGAGGTGCAGTGTGCCTTGCTTTTCCAGCACCGTGCTGATCTGGAAGATGATCTGAATCTCCAGGCCATCGAGGATCCACGAAATGCCCAGCGCGACAACGACCCAGGCGTGAAGAGGTCTCCAGGGCAGTCGGTCCAGCCGCGCGGGCACCAGGCTGCGGTAGGTCCTCGATCGTGCGCAGCGTCACCGGCGTCACCGGCGCATCTGACAGCATTCAGGCGAGTGCCACGCCCAGAGCGCCGCCGGTCACTTTCGCTACCTCCAGCGCCGGAAACACCAGGCGCTCAATGTCGGCGCGCAACACCTGTTCCAGCAGCGCCACACCGGCCGGCTGACGGCGGCGCCCATACTGAGTACCCTCAGCATCCGGCGCTTCTGCTCGATGCACAGCTCGGATAACTCGGCCATGACCAACTCTGGGCATTCTTTGAGCTGCTCGATGACATGCGTCTCAGCAACCAGCTCCGGCTGCAGCGCACCCCAGTAGCCAGGACCGCTGGGATAGAGCTGGGCCAGCCACCGCGCGACGCGCCACCGACGACTCTCATCATCACGCAGATCCGGCACCCGGCGCAGTCCGTCCGCACAGCGATGATCACTGTTTGTGTGTGTTCAGCGACGTCGGGTGTCGCCTAATGCACACAAGCCGTGATCACCGCCCTGATCTGCGCAATCACCACCTCCGGTCGGGATGTCAGGTCATGCCAGGTGAAGCGCAGCACGGTCCACCCCGCTAGGACCAGTGCGTTCTGCCGGCGCCGGTCATGGGCGAACCGGTTGACGTCGGAATGCCACGCCCAGCCATCGACCTCGACGGCCAGCCGGTGGACCACAAAAGCGACGTCGATCCAGTACTCGATCCCGGACAGTACCACCCGGTGGTTGGCCACCCAGCCGTCGATCCTGGCCTGCCGGAGCAGCCGGTGCAGGATCCGTTCGGCTTGCGAGCACGCCCCGTCCGCCGCCTGCCGCAGCACCCGCCCCAGCCACGGTGACCCATGCCTGCCAAACGCCCGGCAATACGCGGCGTGCAACTCCGCGAAGGACACTCGGCGCTGCAGCGCCCGATCCACCAGCGGCCGCCCGGAGTCGTTGCCGAGCGCCGCCGCAGCGTCCAGGACGGTGAGCGGCAACGCGGTCACCGGCAGCCCGCGCAGCACCACGAGGTCCACTGGGTCGAGGTTCCGGCGGCGCAGCACCACACCCACTCGGAGGTGACGGGATCGCGCCCGGGGCACAGTCACCTCGACGGCGGCCGGCGCCCAGTCCCGCAGTCCCCACCACCATGCCGCCGTCAGCCCACTCGCCACGGCTCCAGCACCCGCCCAGGCCACCGCCGCCCGGGTGTCGGCCCGCTGGTCGGGCTCACGCCGACCAACTAGGTAAACCCCCGGATGCAACCTGATCCACTGCCCGCTGCGAACCCGGTGCCGGATCTGCCGAGCAGTCAACCCGCCCCGCACTGCCTCCTCCACAGTGAGCACCCCGTCCCGGGAATCCGCGAGTTCCTCAATCAACACGAGAACAGCGTCACCGCAGTGGGTCCTCCCCGCTCACTCCGCTGGCTCGTGCTGTGGATAGGGACCCCTGGTGTGGACAGGGCATGATCACGGTTTGGGTGCCAAAACCGACACGCTCTGTCGGTTTTGGCACCCAAACCGTGATCATGCCCTGTCGGTCAGCTCGTCCATCGCCTGGTAGATCCGTTGGTCGGAGATCGGGTACGGGGTGCGCAGCTCTTGGGCGAAGTAGCTGACTCGCAGCTCCTCGATCATCCAGCGGATCCGTTGCAGCTCCGGCCTGTCGTCGATCTGGTTGCGCAGCTGCTGGTAGGCCTGCATGACAACCCCGATCCGGTGCATCCAGTCCCGGTCGCGGTTCGGATCGCGGGGCAGCTTGTCCAGCCGACGCGCGATGGCCTGCAGGTAGCGGGCCAGGTCGGGTAACCGCTGCGCACCGGTCGCGGTGACGAAATCGGGTCCGACCAGGTTGGTCAGCTGCGCGCGGACGTCGGCGACCGCGGGCGCCAACGCCGGGGCGGTGAGCTCCGCCAGCCGCGCCTCGACGGTATGCGCGATAGCCAGGATGCGCTGCACGTGGGCGAGCACGGCGCGCGCCGCATCAACCAGCTCACTGCGGGCCCGGTCCCGCAGCCGAGTGAAGCCGTCCTCGTCGCGGGGCGGCCCGCCGCAAGCGGCGATCAACGCGTCGGCGGCACAGTCGACGCAGTCGGCCAGCAGGGTCTCGGTACTGCCATCCGGATTGCGGGCCAGCACCAAGACGGCCTGCCGATTGAGGCCGCGGTGTAGCGACTTGATCAACCCGGGCACCGCCAGCAGCAGCAGCCGCCGGGTGCCCGCCCACATGGCGCGCTGCTGCCCGGCCTCGGTGGGCAGCAGCGCGAGGGCGACGGTGTCGCCCTCGTCCACCAGCGCCGGATAGGCGATGACCAGATGGCCGTCCTGCTCGTGCTGGTAGGTCTGCGGCAGCGTCCCGATATCCCAGCTGCGCAGGCCACTGCGTTGCAGACCGCTCGCAGCCGACAGGGTGGCCCGTAATAGGGTGGCCCGTAATTGCGGCTGTACCTGCCGGGTCAGCGCCGCGAGGTCCTTACCCTGCGCCAGGGTCGTCGCGCCGTCGTACACCCGGAAGGTGATCGTCAGGTGGTCCGGCACCCGGTCAAGCCGCCAGTCCTCGCGATGCACCGGCACGCCCGCCTGGGCAAGCTCGCGTTCCAGGGCGGCCAGTAGGGGCTCCTGGTAAGGCGTCATGCGGGCCAGGAGGGCCTTGGCGTGGTCGGGTATCGGCACCAGCTGCCGGCGTAGCGGCTTGGGCAGTGACTTGAGCAGCGCGACGAGGAGCTCCTCCCGTAATCCAGGGACCTGCCAGGTGAAAGGTGCGGCGGTGAGCTGGTTGAGCACCTGCAGCGGCACGTGCACGGTCACGCCGTCAGCGTCGGCGCCCGGCTCGAACTGGTAGGACAAGTTCAGCACCAGCGTGCCGTGGCGCCACGAGTCGGGATAGTCCGTCTCGCTGATGTCCTCGCCGCTGATCAGCATCGCGGGATCGAAGTCGAGCAGCTTCGGCTGGGTCACGCTGGCCGTGCGCCACCAGCTGTCGAAGTGCGCAGCGGAGACGACCTCGGCAGGGATGCGCTGGTCGTAGAATCCGAACAGGGTCTCGTCGTCGACTCCGAGGTCGCCCCGGCGGACCCGTTGCTGGAGTTCTTCGACGTCGTCGAGCAGAGCCTGATTGGCGTGGAAGAAGGCGTGTCGGGTCTCCCAGTCACCCGCAACCAGAGCGTGTCGGAGAAACAGCTCGCGGGAGAGCTCAGGGTCGATTTTCCCGTAGTCGACCTTGCGCGCGGTTACGATCGGGATGCCGTAGAGCGTGACCTTCTCGTAGGCCACCACGGCACCACGCTGACGTTCCCAGTGCGGCTCGCTGTAGCTGCGCTTCACCAGGTGCCCCGCCTGGGGCTCCACCCACTGCGGCTCGATCCGCGCGGCGATCCGGCCCCACAGTCGGGAGGTCTCCACCAGCTCGGCGACCATCACCCAGCGCGGCTGCTTGCGGAAGAGCACCGATCCGGGAAAGACAGCGAATCGGGCGCCGCGGGCGCCCAGGTAATCGCGGATGTCGGGGTCAAGCAACCCGATATGGGAGAGCAGCCCGGCCAGCAGTGAAACGTGCACCTGCTGGGGTCGAGCAGGCGCAGTGTTCGCCGTCATCTCCAGGTCGCGAGTGATCCGGCGCAGCTGCCCGTGCAGGTCCTGCCACTCCCGCACCCGCAGATAGTGCAGGAACTCCGTCTTGCACAGCTTGCGGAACTGGGTGGAGGACAGCGCCTGCTGCTGCTCGTCGAGGTAGCGCCAGAGGCTGAGAAAGGTCAGGAAGTCGGAGTCTTTGCTGGCGAATCGTGCGTGCTGGGCGTCGGCGGCCGCCTCGGCGCCGGTCGGGCGCTCCCGCGGATCCTGAATGGACAGGGCCGCCACGATCACCAGGACTTCACCCAGGCATCCGTTGTGGTTGGCCGCCACCACCATCCGGGCCAGCCGGGGGTCCAGCGGCAGCTGCGCGAGGACACGCCCCACCGGGGTGAGCGTCATGGTGCACGGTTCGAGCGCGCCCAGCTCCCGCAGCAGGTGTATGCCATCGGCAATCTGCCGGCCCTCCGGTGGATCGATGAATCCGAAGGTGGCCACCTCACCCAGGTTCAGCGCCGCCATCTGCAGGATCACCGACGCGAGGTGGGTGCGCACGATCTCCGGATCGGTGAACGCCGGGCGCGACTGGTGCTCCTCCGCTGAGTACAGCCGGATGCAGATGCCATCCGCGGTGCGCCCGCACCGCCCGGCGCGCTGGGTGGCCGAAGCCTGCGATATGGGTTCGATCGGCAGCCGTTGCACCTTGAGCCGGCGGCTGTAGCGGGAGATCCGGGCCGTGCCGGGGTCGATCACGTACCGGATGCCCGGCACGGTCAGCGATGTCTCCGCGACATTGGTGGCCAGCACGATCCGGCGTGTCCGGGTGCTCGGCTGTTGGAAGACCCGGTGCTGCTCGGCCGCTGACAACCGCGCATACAGCGGCAGGATCTCGGTGTCCGGTAGCTCGAGTGCGTGCAAGGCATCACGGGTGTCGCGGATCTCCCGCTCACCGGAGAGAAAGACCAGGATATCGCCGGGAACCTCGCTGCGCAGTTCCGCCACCGCATCGCAGATCGCCTGGGTCTGATCGCGGTCGTCGGTGCTGTCTTGCGAGTCCGGGCCATAGGGGCGGTAGCGGATCTCCACCGGGTAGGTACGGCCGGAGACCTCCATCACCGGTGCCCCGTCGAAGTAACGGGAGAACCGCTCGGGTTCGATGGTCGCCGAGGTGATGATCACTGTGAGGTCGGGACGGCGAGGCAGCAGCTGTTTGAGGTAGCCCAGCACGAAATCGATGTTCAACGAGCGTTCGTGTGCTTCATCGATGATCAGCGTGTCGTACTGCCGCAGCAAGGGGTCGGACTGGATCTCGGCCAGCAGGATGCCGTCAGTCATCAGCTTGATCAGGGTGTCGTCGGATACGTGATCGGTGAACCGCACCTTCCAGCCGACCGCACCACCGATGGGGACGTCCAGCTCCTCGGCGATGCGCTCGGCCACAGTACGCGCCGCCAGCCTGCGCGGCTGAGTGTGCCCGATGATGCCCCGGATCCCGCGGCCCAGTTCCAGGCAGATCTTGGGAATCTGGGTGGTCTTTCCCGACCCGGTCTCCCCAGCAACGACCACCACCTGGTGATCCCGAATCGCCGCAGCGATCTCATCGGAGTGCTGGCTGATCGGCAGCGCCTGCGGGTAGTGGATCCGCGGCATCGAAGCCACCCGACGGGCGACGCGCAGGTCGGCTAGCGATTCGGACACGAGCAGCGATCTCCTTATTACCGCCCGGAAGTGGAGATGGCCGAACACCAGAACCAGGAGCCGGCCCGTTCACCCACTCTAGAGCACTAGTTACTCGCGGGTCACAAGTCGATACAGTGGTTGATGTGCAGCTAGCCTATGATCGATGCGGCGCGGGGCCGCCGCTAGTTCTGCTGCACGGGGCCGGCCACCGGCGGCAAGCGTGGCTCCCCGTCCAGGAGCGGTTGGCCAAGCACCGCGAAGTAATCCTCCTGGACCTTCCGGGATTCGGCGAGTCCCCCCCGCTTCCCGACCACCTGTGCTACGACTTGGACACTGCGGTCATCGTGCTGAAGGAGTTCTTCGCGAACCTCGGACTGGCCCGGCCGCACGTGGCGGGGAACTCGATGGGTGGCTTGATCTCTCTCGTGCTGGCCCAACACGGGATGGTCAGCAGCGCGACGGCGCTATCCCCAGCGGGACTGTGGACCCCGATGGCGCGGCGCGTGTCACTGGGCATGGTGCGGTCAGTCCACCGCACCGCGCGGTACATGCCCCCCAAGGTCGCGGTCCGGTTGTCCCGGACGGCGGCTGGGCGCACGCTCATGTGCGGCGTCTTGTTCGGCCGTCCGGACCTGCTCGAGCCGCACGTGCTGCTCGAGGATATGCGGGCGCTGATCAACGCAGTCGGCCTTCGCTCCACCCTGGCTACTGGAGAAAAGGTCATTTTTACCGGCCCGGTGCGCGACGACGTGCCGGTGACCATCGCCTGGGGATCCCGGGACGTGCTCATGCGGCGACCCCGGGCCGCAGCGATCACCCAGCTGATCCCGCACGCCCGGCTCCTGCGGCTACCCGGCTGTGGCCACGTCCCGATGAACGACAACCCCGCGCTGGTCGCCCACGTCCTGCTCACCGGCAGCGGCGACGAGGATCCGCAACTCTCCCTCAGATAATCCCAGCACTCGCCAACTCCGCCGCCCCCCGTCTGGTCCAAGGTCCGCCTCACCAACGTCGAAGCCCTCGGTTGTGGCACCCCTGGCCATCACCCATTGATGATCGTCGAAAGTGAGCTGTGGCCGTGCGCCGCTGTACGGCCACAGCTCACTTTCGACGATCATCAATGGGTGCAACGCAGTCGGAAAACGTTCACGCAGCTTCTCAGCCGAGCGCGTCCCGTGCGTTGGCTGCCGGGTCAGCGGGTGTCGAGCACGAGGTAACCCTCCGCTAGCCGGCCTGCCGGCAGGCCGGCAGCCTGCGCCTGGAGTGAACCCCAGGCGCGCATCCGCTCCTCCAGGGCCGTCATGTGCGCGGTCTGGCTGGTGTGTGCGCGCAGCGCCGCGATCTTGCGGTCGAAGGTGTCGGTGATGTCGACGTACTGGTCGGCCCGGTCGTTGGCGCTCATCACCCAGACCTCGGGCACAGTATGTGCTTCCAGGCCCTCCTCGGTGAGCAGTTCGGGATGCGCGAACGGGTTGCGGGCGTCGGGGTAAATCGCACACAGTGCGGCTTCCCCGGTCGCCTGGTGATCGGGGTGGCTGCCATAGAGACTGCGCAGGTCGCGGTGCGGGGACTGGATCACCATCCGGTCTGGGCAGGTCCGGCGGATGATACGGGTGATGTCGCGTCGCAGGTCGAGGCTCACCATGAGCCGGCCGTCGGGGTAGCCGAGGAACTCGACGTCGGTGACGCCCAGCGTGGCGGCCGCCTTGCGTTGCTCGTCCTGCCGGATACCGCCGATCGCCGAGCGGGGCACTTCCGGGTCGACACCACCAGCGTCACCGTTGGTCACAATGCAGTAGGACACCTCCAGGCCCGCGTCGGTCCAGGTGGCGATCGTGCCGGCGGATCCGAAGTCCACGTCGTCCGGATGGGCCGTGACGACCAGAACTCGTCGCACCGACTGCTCCCGCTCGTCTGCCACGGCCCTCTCCTCACGTCGGCGTCATCATCGGACAACAGTAACGATCCTGGAAGCCTTCCCGACATGACAACATATTCCGGATAAAAGAGCTCGAACCTGACGTAACGGGAGGACTTAGCGTCCGCTGTGCCACCGCAATCGGCGGGGCACGAGGAGATCGTGAGGGCGTGATGGCCGACGTCGACGGGCCGACCTGGCCCACCCCGACCGGCAGCTGGCGGCACTCCGGACGCTGCGACGCGCCAGCACCAGCCCCGCCGCCCCGAAGGCACAGACGCTGGCGCGGCGCTGGAGTTCGCCGGGCCAACGCCGCGTCGTCCTGAACGTACACCGACGAGCCGTGCCGCTACAGGGCGGGCAGCGGCTCGTCGGCCCACAGGCCGCGGAGCTGCGATGCGTACTCGTTGAGGTCATAGGACGAACAGCCGGCCCCGCCGTAGCCGATGTAGTTGCCGCGGACGTCGCGCCGCCCGCCGTTCATCACGGCGCCGATCCCGTGGTGAGCAATCATGCTGCGGAGTCCGGCGGTGATGTTGGCCACCGGATCGGTGATCGAACTGCCGGCCAGGCTGGGCAGCACGCAAGCCCTGAAGGTGTTGGGGATGGTCTGCATGAGGCCCTGCGAGGGGGTGCCCGCCGCAGCGTTGCTGTCCCAGGTGTTGATCGCGTTGGGGTTGCCGCCGGATTCGTGCATGATGATCGATTTGACTCCGGGCGCGAGGGCCTGCGGCAAGCCCATCAGCCCGAGCGCTTTGGCGATCCAGCCGTCGAGGCTGTGGTTGTTGCCGGCTTGGTACGGGTGCCCGAGGCGGTTAAGGAGGGCCTGATAAGCCGCCGCCCGGTCCGCCCGCTCGACGGCGCGGCGCAGTGCGGACACTCCGGTTGCGACACCACGGGAGGCGTCGAGCTGCAGAATCTCGGCTTCCAGCGATGGGCCGGTCACTGCGGCCGGCGCGACCTCGGCGACCTGCTCGAATGGCCTTGCTGTCGTGTCATGCATCGTGTGACCGGCCACGGCCAGGGCGCCAGCGGCCACAGCCGCTGTCACGGCCCGACCGCGCAGCGCCGGACCTGGCCGGGGCATGCGATGCGCACCGCGAGGTCCGGGGTCGGGTGCGGGTGGGGGAACGAAATGGGGATGCCGCTGACGACCGCGGGGGGAGCGGTGACGCGCCAACTGTTTAAGTCCCTTCCGCACCGGGAACCTGGTGCACGGACCGGATAGCAGCCGTCCCAAGTTCGGGGGCACCGGGAACGACACCTGCGCGCAACCAGATCGTGATCTGTAGACCGACGGAACGTAACGGTAGGGCCACGACTGCGGCAAACCCCCTACCCGCGCTGGCGTGTCGTTTGCGCCCGTTGTGGGAAGTGGTGCGGCGAGCGGTCATCAACCGACCCGCCGAGCGGTCATGGAGCCGAGCCAGCCGACGACGAACGGTGGGTGTTGCCGCTGAAGAGCACGGGATCGTTCCGCCACGGCCCACGAGGCCGTGCGAGCACCGCGGCGGCGCGCTCGTGGGCGCGGGGTCGGTGGTGCTCGGCGGCAGCTCTTGTGTAGTCCGGACTGGCTGCCTCCGCGAGGGTGGCAACGAGCTGGGTGAGTGGCTCGCTGGCCCAGGCGCAGGCTTTCGTCTTTGCCGATCAGCTTGGCGTCCCGGACCGCGTCGACTAACACTTGCGGGTCCATGGTCCAGCTCAGCGTGCGGGGACCGGCCAGCACCGCCTTACGACCCGGCGAGCCGCCTTTGCGTCGGCTGGTGATCACCAGGGCGACCGCGCCGGCCCCGGCTGCGACCCACCGGGCACCAGCACCATAGAGCAGATCGATGATGATCACCGCCGCCGCGCCGGACCATAGTGCGGCTGCGGTGAGCTTGCAGCGGAATACCGTTAAGGGGCGGATCTCGAGGAACGTGTCCGCTAGTTTCTCGGCCTGCTCGGCCGCCTGGCGGTAGTCGTGCACCCGGACCCACCGACGCCACCCGCGCGCGGTGACGACGGCTCCGCGGCTGACCGCACCGACGAATCGACACGGCGAGCGTACGAACCACACGATCATGTCCTTGGCTGCCTGCCGCATCGTTGGGCGGGATTTGAGTGCGGTCGGCACACGCTGAGAACGCCACCACCAGGTCACGAACCGGCGGACAACCGCCCGGGCGGGGGGGTCGGAGGTGAACAAGACCACCGCCCACTGCACGGCGACGATGACCGCCGCGGTGCCCAGGGCCCGGCGGAGGTTGCCGCCCATGCGGGTGACTTCCTGGCTGTGGCGGGCTAGGCGGTGCCCGCTGCGGGCTCCGCTGCGAAACGCCGCCAGGATCCCCGATCCGGCCAGGGCCAGCACCACGATCAGCACCGCACCCGGTGTCTGGCTCATCGGGACTCACCCCCGCCATGGGAGGTGGTCTGCGGATCGTTGCCGGTGGGCTCTCCAAGCAGCCGAGTCAGGGCAGTGACGGCAACCACCAGCTGGCCGCGCCGCCGCACAGCGCGCAACGTGCCCAGACGAAGAGCGCGAGAGACGGTCGAGGGCTGGACGCCAAGAATTCCGGCGGCTTGCCGAACCGTGTAGTACGCCGGACGCCCGGCGTTGGGCATGTCAGCACACATGAAAGAAGCCCTTTTGATCACAACACGATGGATGATTTAATGACATCTGTTCGGATTATTTAATCCATACCGTATTCGACGCGCTGTTCTCCGAAATGGTCGCTGTGAATGAGGAAGGCGCCGCAGTCAGCACCGAGGCCGGCCGCCCCACCGTGGGAATCCCGTTCACCGCGGAGGCCCGCGAGCGGCTGCGCACGGAGCCGTTGTCCCCGATCTCCCGTGCCTGCATCGAGCTGGCATGGCGGTACCGCCATCAACTACTCGGCCCATGAGAGTTCTCGTCACCGGGGCCGCCGGTTTTGTCGGCTACGCAGTGGCCGCACTACTGGTCAAGCACGGGCACCAGGTAACCGGGCTGACCCGCTCCCGGGCATCGGCGTTGCCCAAGGGCGTTCAACGGCTCGAAGGTGACCTGCGCACACCCGAGACCCTGTCCAGGGCAGTCACCGAAGTCGACGCAGTGTGCCACCTGGCCGAGGCTCCCGGCGGGAGCTCCCAGCGGCCGCCTCCAAAACCATCACTGCGTCCGATCCGTCTGGAGGGGTCGGATACCGCTGGGGTCGTGGGCCGCACCACCGACCCCAGCACCCCTGCGCACGCGGGGTGACGTCGTGAACATGCCGCAGCTCGGCGGCTGGCGGGGGTGTGAGCGAGGTGAGGGTCGATGAGCGGGAAGCACCACAAGCCACCGTGGTGGCGTCGCGGTCGTGGCGGAGAACAGCAGGAGCCCAGGCCACGGGGGCCTCTGACCGAGATGGTGGACGGCGCCGGGTCGACGCACCTGCTGACCAGAGAGGCCTTCGAGCAGGGCCTGTGCGAGGGCAGGGGCCGCTATCAGGCGTTGTGCGGCCGCCGGATCACCTCGGCGAGTATGGCCGCCCCGCCGAGTCATTACTGCCGGCCCTGTGTTGTGTTGCGACCCCTGGCGTTGCGACCCCTGGCATGGGCGCCGGATCAGGGGAGCGCGTCGAGAGGTGGATAACGGTGCGGATGTGGGAGCGATTACGGGCATGGAAGCGGGAACGAGACCGGCTCCGGAGAATGCGCCGTGGGCGGGTCCGGCTGAGCTGGCAGCTCTGTCAGAGGTGCCAGCGTGGCTGTTTTGTCCTGGCCGGTGAGGGCCGGTTCTGCGGTGACTGCCGCAGCCAATGATCGCACGGCACGTAGACAAATGAAAGGATCCCGGCCGGCTGCTGGTCGAGCGACCGCTATGCCCCCGGATAGGGGTCAGTTCCCGGCAGCTGGTCGGTTCCACCGTGAGGGTTTCCTACAGGAAAGATGAAGAGGGCGATATCTGATGAGCGGCAACACACACCACGACGGGTCCCCTCATGCCCCGGTCGCCCAGATCTAACGGTCGGAAGAACCACCCTATGGACCAGATCTACGACGCCGGGCCTGGAGCTCCAGAAATAGTCGTCGTCCTCCGGCGCGGCCAAGGCGGCGAGGTGCTGTTCCAGGAGCTGTGCAGTGTCGCTACGACCATTTGAGCCCAAGCAGCGAAATATCGAGTCATACTTCTTAACGAAAGGGTGGTACCACGATCGACGAAAAACTACTACAAGAACGAGGGGAAAAAGCTTCGAAGGATTGTTGGCATCCCGCCCCTCGGGGCTGCCGTGACCTCAATGGGACCGTCCAGAGCTGACAAGGCTCGCGGGAAACCGCCGTCTCTATCTTACAGTAAGAACGATGAAGATTACAAACAGATGTTTCCTTCAGGGATCGATCTGGAGATATATTTTTGGGCAGCAAAGGCTCAGAAGTGGGTAGATGACTTTCTGTACTCAGAGATTGCCGGAGCGACCCAGGTCGAAAAAAACAATCTGAAGTTTCACCTTTCGATGCTGACGGTAGAGGCAGCGCTCGGCGGTCGGTAACTTCACTTCAGGATCTGGTACGGAGCGAGCTCTCGCTTGTAAGGCCCGGGCGGCAGCTTAGACGGTTGGTCGCTTGGTGCAGTTCAGTCTCCGCGACGCGGCAGTAGTTCGTGAACTGCGTTGGGGCTGACAGTGACCAGTACTCATCCGTTCAACACGGTGTCTGAGCCGTGCGAACCGCAGTTGAAGGCACGATGGACTCCTCGACTCGCCCCCGTCGGCGCTCGGCGCGGTCGCGGCGGTGGCCACGGTCTGCCATCAGCGAAATACTTTCAGTAGTATCAGCCGACTTCTAGCCGCCCTGCCCCATGCCCTCCAGAGGCAAGCGAACGGAGACCCGGTGAAGATCACCGATATTCTGCGCTGCGGTGCCCGCTCCGGGCGCCTCATCGAGTGGACGCTGCACCCGGCTACTGTCGCCTCAGCAGACGAGGTAACTGAGGACTCCCGACCTCCGGCGTATATCCAGGAGTCGCACGTCCGGACCGTTCGAACCCTGCGCCAACGCGGCCGCTACATCCCAACCTGGGTGGGCACTGCATTCGACATCCCCGGTCACGTCGATCTCGACATTCTGGAATCCACGCTGCAGCTGTGGACCCGACGCCACGAGACGCTACGCAGTGGCTTCCGGTGGGTCGGCGACGACCTACAGCGGTTCACCCTGGACGCCGACACGGTGTTACTGCAGCGCGACACGGTGGGCGACTTCCCCCGGGCGGAAGACCTCTGCCAGCACCTGCAGGACCGCTTCGACGCGGCGACGGACGCACTGAGCTGGCCGAACTTCATCTATGCCGCTGTTGTCCGGGACGATTCCACCAGCCTGTACCTGGCCTTCGATCACACCCACGTGGACGCGTACTCGCTCCTGCTCATGGCCGCGGAGATCCACGACCTCTACGCAGCGAGCGCCGGGGGCCGCGCGGCGGAGCCGCCGAAAGTCAGCAGCTATGTGGACTTCTGTGAGATCGAGCGGGCACAGGCCGATCGGATCGACGACTCCCACGAGATCGTCGCGCGCTGGCGGGAGTTCATCGGCTCCTGTGACGGCATGCTGCCAACCTTTCCCCTGGAACTCGGAATCGTCCCCGGCGAATTACCCAAGCAGAACCTCCTGCGGGAGATGCTGGTGAACGACTCGGACGCGACGGTATTCGACGCGTACTGCCGGCGGTTGGGGGGCCGCATCCTCGCCGGCATCCTGGCCGCCTCGAGTGTCGTTGTCCTCGAGGTCGGAGGCCATTTGACCTGCCGGACCGTCGTCCCATTCCACACCCGGGCGACGTCGCAGTGGTCGGAATCGGTGGGCTGGTACGTCGGCGTGGCACCGATTGAGATCCGCACTGCGCAGGCCCAGAACTTCCAGGGAGTACTGGAGATGGCACGCGACGCCCTGCGCGCCAACAAGTCTCTGGCGCGAATGCCCATCGCCCGGATCCTCCGCCTGCTGGGGTCGGACTTCCGCCCCACGTCGCCCGATTTGTTCTCGCTGATCTCATACGTCGACGCCCGAGCCGCGCCCGGGGCTGATCAATGGACCGCGTGGAATGCGTCCACCCTCATCAGAATGCCATACGGTGATCAGGTGTGCGTCTGGATCACCAGAATCCACGAAGGATTGCAGGTAGCCTGCCGCTACCCAGATACCGACATCGCGCACAAGAACATCCTGCGCTTCGTCGAAGGACTGCGGAAAATCATCGTTTCGGTCCCCTGGACCGGCGGGTAAGGAACGACTGACGAATTCCTGGCTCGGTGACACCTGCGGTGGCGTTGTCCCGCTCTCCAAGTCTGGCTGCTGTCAATCCACGGGTTAT
>Ga0213881_10000205_pt1 | contig 46895 bp, 41 predicted proteins | sample BarmaccoBMER_R08_FD_160104 | JGI IMG/M metagenome (GOLD analysis project Ga0213881, IMG submission 160104) | Barbacenia macrantha exposed rock microbial communities from rupestrian grasslands, the National Park of Serra do Cipo, Brazil - ER_R08 ...
GTGTCCGAGGGGGGACTTGAACCCCCACCCCCTTGTCGGGGACTAGCACCTCAAGCTAGCGCGTCTGCCATTCCGCCACTCGGACATGCCTCTACTGGGACTTTGCGCGCACCGGTTCGGCCGTGCGGCGCGCAACGAGGGTATCTGATCGCCAGGCGGCGACCCAACCCGGCGCGGGCATCATGGCTTCCCCAGATCAACGGTGGTAGGAAGGACCAGATGGAGGGACCGGCAGCCAGCATCAGCACGGTGGAGGACGAGGTCGTCGGCCTGGCCAGTGACCTCATCCGGATCGACAGCACCAACACCGGCGACCCCGACACCCTTATCGGGGAGCGGGCCGCGGCGGAGTACGTCGCCGGCAAGCTCAGCGAGGTGGGTTTTGAGACGATCTATATTGAGTCCGGGACTCCGGGACGGGGCAACGTGATCGCCCGGCTGCCCGGTGCCGACCCCCAGCGGGGTGCGTTGCTGGTACACGGCCACCTCGACGTGGTGCCCGCCGATGCCGCCGAGTGGTCGGTGCACCCGTTCTCCGGCGCGGTAAAGGACGGCTACCTGTGGGGCCGTGGCGCGGTCGACATGAAGGACATCCTTGCAATGACCATCGCCGTCGCCCGGCGGTTCCGGCGCGAGAGCGTCGTCCCCCCGCGCGACCTGGTCTTCGCTTTCCTGGCCGATGAGGAGGCCGGCGGTTTGCGCGGCTCGCACTGGTTGGTCGAGCACCGTCCAGACCTGTTCGAGGGCTGCACCGAGGCGGTCAGCGAGGTTGGCGGGTTTTCCCTGACCGTGCGCGAGGGACGCCGGCTGTACCTGGTCGAGACCGCGGAAAAGGGCATCGCCTGGATGCGGCTGCGGGCCCGGGCCCGGGCCGGGCACGGATCGATGGTGCATGAAGACAACGCGGTAACCGCGCTGTGCGAGGCGGTGGCCCGGCTGGGCAACCACCGTTTTCCTCTGGTGATGACCGACGCGGTGCAGGAGTTCCTGACCGCAGTCGGTGAGGAGACCGGGCTGGACTTCTCCGGTGACGACCTGGAAGGTGCGGTTGCCAAGCTTGGCGGATTAGCCCGAATCGTCGGCGCGACGTTGCGCGACACCGCCAATCCGACGATGCTCGACGCCGGTTACAAGGCCAACGTCATCCCTTCCACAGCGGAGGCGGTGGTGGACTGCAGGGTGTTGCCCGGTCGCCAGGCAGCGTTCGAGCGAGAGGTCGACGAGCTGCTGGGCTCCGACGTCACTCGCGAATGGGTGGTCAACCTGCCGCCGGTGCAGACCACCTTCGACGGTGACCTGGTGGCCGCGATGGATGCCGCGATCCAGCAGGAGGATCCCGGTGCACGAACCATCCCCTATATGCTTTCCGGTGGCACTGACGCTAAGGCGTTCAGCCGGCTGGGAATGCGCTGCTTCGGGTTCGCGCCGTTACGGCTGCCACCCGATCTCGATTTCGCCGCGCTGTTCCACGGTGTCGACGAGCGGGTGCCCATCGACGGGCTGATCTTCGGTACCCGTGTCCTCGACCGGTTCCTCCGGAGCTGTTGATTCTGCTAACGTCTGCGCCCGTAGCAGTCTTGGTTCCAAGGACGCCTGTGGAGCAAGCGCCACAGGCGTCCCTTGTGTCAGGCCAGTGCGGTGCGTCCACGGCTCTGGTGGGTGAGCACGACAGCGATCCAAGACACCCGCATTGCGGGCCGCACAGGCGGCCCGAGAAGGAGATGGAAGATGGCGACCGGCACGGTCAAGTGGTTCAACGCGGAGAAGGGGTACGGCTTCATCACCCAGGATGTTCCGGGCAGCCCCGACGTCTTCGCCCACTTCTCGGCGATCCAGGCGACCGGCTACCGCACGCTGGAGGAGAACCAGCGGGTGGAGTTCGAGATCACTCAGGGCCCGAAGGGTCCACAAGCCGACCAGATCCGCGTGATCCGTTCCTGAGCCTGCTCACGGGGTCGGCGCGCACGGCCCTCACCGACCAGACTCACGACTAGGGTCCGTACCGGCCGGGTGCGGGCCCTACGTCATGCCTGGGAAGGCCTACCACGACAACTTGGGCTGCGCGACTGAGGTGCGCTGCCTGCGCAGCCATACGGTGCGTGTGCCGTCGGAGTACATCCGCACCCGGGACAGCTCCCAGCCCGCGAATTCGGCCTGCACAGCGAGCTGTGTCGCTGCGGTCCGCCGGGACACCTCCGGCGGTAACCGCAGCGGCTGGTACTCCCAGTCGAGGCCATCACCGTCAACTGTCTCGATCATTACTGCACCACCCGTTCGGGATCGATCACCTGCACTCCTGCGCCTGATGCGGAGACGACCACGACCCGGCCGCTGACCGGTTCGACCGCCACCGCATTGGGTTGATGCACCGTAGGGAACCGGTGGACGATCACCGGCTCACCCCCTGCCACGCCGAGTCCGACCACCTCATCGCGCGCGGTCAGGGTGACCCATGCCAGGTCCCGCCGACCGTCATAGGCCAGCCCGTAGGGCGCGCCCGGCAGCGGAAAACGTTGCCGCAACACCGGTGGGTCGCCGGCAAAAGCCAACAACTCGCCGTCGCGGGTATCGGTCACCAGCATCCGACCGAACCGGTCGGCCACCGCATCGGCAGCCCCATTGCCCGCGCGCAGGGCAGGACTGATCTCGCTGGAAGAAAGGTTCACCACACTCACCGCACTGCGCCCCCGGTCGAGTACCCAGATCTTGGTTCCGCCAGGAGTTCCGGCAGGCACCAGGCGGGCGGCGTCGATGAACCCCGGGATGGTCGTGCGCGTCCGGTTTCCGTCAAGCACGGCCAGTCGGTCACCCAGCGCCACCACGGTTGCCCGACCGACCGCGACCGTCCCGTGCGCCGAGCCACCGAGATCCGTCCTACTTGGTGCCTCACCATCAAGGGGGACCCGGATCAGAGACCCTGGCGCAGTGATCGGCACCAGCAGCGGGCCACCTTCGGCGGCGAGTACGAGGTCAGCGGCCGGGCCAGGCAGCGGCACCTGCCGTGGCGGCACGACGCCACCCAGCGTCCGCAGCAGCAGCCGCGGCGGGTCATTCAGCGCCACCGCCACGGTCCCGGTGCGGGGATCGACCACCACCTCGGTAGCAGGCGCATCGAGCGGCACGACGGTCCCTGCGGGGGCCGGTCCACCCAGGGGAGCCGACGCTGGCGCGGCAGGGACGACGGCGTGCTGGGCGCCTGAGCGCTCCGCGGTGCCGCATCCCCCTATCAGCCCGGCGATGAGCAACGCAGCGGGTAGCGCTGCGCGCAGAGCACCGAGCACACCGACCTCCTTGTCGGTAAGGGGCGAGGTGTAGGTCAAGCATCCCTGACATGACACCTCGGCGTCATCCCCGGGTAGCTGGTTGTTCGTGTCTGCGCGCTCAAGGAACGCTGCTCCAGCTGTTCGACGCTGACCGTATGCAGCGGTCCGTGACCGATCTGTAATCAGTTTGGTCTGTGTTTCGCCCACTGTAAGGATAACGTTCTCGACTGTGACCCCCACGGTCGATATCGTGCTGCCCTGTCTGGATGAAGCTGAGGCGCTGCCGGGTGTGCTGGCCGCGATGCCGGCGGGCTACGGGGTCCTCGTCGTCGATAACGGCAGCACCGATGACACTGCTGCGGTCGCGGCCGGATGCGGTGCGACTGTGGTGACCGAACCGCGGCGCGGCTACGGTGCCGCGGTGCACGCCGGGTTGCTCGCTGCGACCGCTGATCTGGTCGGCGTGCTGGACGCCGACGGATCCCTACCGCCCCAGGCGCTGGCCGAGCTGGTCGCTGCGGTCGCTGGCGGCACCGACCTCGCCGTCGGCCGCCGGATACCCCAGGCCGGCGCGTGGCCGTGGCATGCCCGGGCTGGCAATGCAGTTCTGGCCGCGGTGCTGCGTGAGCGCGGGCTGCCGGTACACGACATCGCACCGATCCGGGTCGGACGTCGGCAGGCGCTGCTCGACTTGGGTGTCACCGACCGCGGCTTCGGCTATCCGTTCGAACTGCTGCTGCGGGCTGGCGCCGCCGGTTGGCGGGTGTGCGAGTTCGACGTCGAGTACCGGCCGCGTGCCGGGGGCCGGTCCAAGGTGTCCGGATCGATCCGGGGCACGGTTCGAGCCGCTCGTGACATGGCCGCTGCGATGGGACGGATCAGCCGAGCCGGCGTTCCGGATAGCCCAGCTCAATTGCGCTGACGTCATCCAGCGCGGCCCGGATCGCGGGGGCCAGCTCCACCTCCTCGGCGGCGAGTGAGCCGGCCAGCTGGGCAGTGTCCCGGGCGCCGACGACCGGGGCGACCACTCCCGGCCGGTCCCGGACCCAGGCCAGGGCCACTTCCAGCGGGGAGGCGCCCAGCCCGTCGGCGGCGGTGATCACGGCCTGCACGATCCGGTTCGACCGGTCGGTGCGGTGGTGCTCGACATACCGCGCGTAGTGCGGCGACGCTGCCCTGGAGCCGGCGGGGGTGCTGTTGCGGTACTTGCCAGTGAGCACTCCGCGGGCCAGCGGTGCCCAGGGCAGCAGGCCCACCCCGTGGTATGCCGCCGCCGGGGCCAGCTCCCGTTCCACCCCTCGTTCCAGCAGCGAGTACTCCACTTGGGTGGATACCAACGGCACGTCGGAGATGGCCCTTGCAGTGGCCAGCTGCCAGCCGGTGTAGTTGGACACCCCGACGTAGCGGACCTTGCCTGAGCGCACTGCGTCGGTCACCGCGGACAGCGTCTCCTCCAGCGGTACGGCCGGATCCCAGGCGTGCAGCTGCCACAGGTCGATATGGTCGGTGTGAAGCCGACGCAGCGACCCCTCCAACGCCGCGAGCAGCGCAGCCCGGGATGCACCGCCGCCGAATGGCCCGTCGTCGCGGTGCGCTACTGCCTTGGTGGCGAGCACCACCTCGTCCCGGGGAATGACGTCGGCCAGCAGTCCACCAAGGATCCGCTCCGACTCGCCTTCGCTGTACACGTCCGCGGTGTCCACCAGCGTTCCGCCAGCGTCGATGAAGGCGACCAGCTGAGTGGCGGCCTCCTCGGCGTCGGTGTCCTGACCCCAGGTCATGGTGCCCAAAGCCAGCCGTGACACCCGCAGTCCGCTGCGGCCGAGATAACGCTGTTGCACGGGGTGCACGCTAGTGGGTGCGTAGGGTGGCGGGCGTGGGCACCGTGATCCTGTTACGACATGGCCGGTCCACGGCGAACACCGCTGGAGTGCTGGCCGGGCGCACCCCGGGAGTGGTCCTCGACGAGCACGGTCGGGCCCAGGCTCAGGCGCTGGTCGAACGCCTGGCGCAACTGCCGCTGACGGCGGTAGTGAGTTCCCCGCTGCAGCGTTGCCGGGAAACGGTGGCCCCGCTGGTGCAGGGACGCGAGCTCGGGGTGACCGTCGACGACCGGTTCGTCGAGATGGACTACGGTGAGTGGACCGGGCGGGAATTGCGCAAGCTGGCCAAAGAACCGCTGTGGAAGGTGGTGCAGGCGCACCCCTCAGCGGCGGTGTTCCCTGGCGGCGAGGGTTTGGCCGCAATGCAGGCTCGGGCGGTGGCCGCGGTGCGGGAGTGGGATACCAAGCTGGCCGCTGAGCACGGCCCCCAGGCGCTGTGGCTGGTCTGCACCCACGGCGACATCATCAAAGCAGTGCTCGCCGATGCGTTGGGCGTACACCTGGACGGTTTCCAGCGCATCGTCGCCAACGCCTGCTCGGTCAGCGCCGTCACTTACACCGAGACCCGGCCGTTCGTACAGCGGGTCAACGACTGCGGTGGCGATTTGCGGTCTCTGGTCCCGCCCAAGCGCCGGCGCCAGCGCCGGCCCTCGTCCGACGCCACGCCCGGAGGGTCGACCGGCACCAGCTGAGACGTGGGGAGGGTCGCCGCCTCCAGGAGTGCGGGTGCTCTAGTGTCGGTACTGCTATGTCCCGTGTCATCCATGTCTTCCGCACCCCCGACCGGTTCGTCGCGGGCACGGTTGGCGAGCCCGGCGATCGCACCTTCTACCTGCAGGCTGCTGACGAGGCCAAGGTGATCAGCGTGCAGCTGGAGAAGGAGCAAGTGGCCGTTCTCGCGGAACGCCTGTCCGCTCTGCTCGACGAGGTCGTTCGGCGATTGGGCGTCGATGCCCCCGTCAAGTCCGCGGAGCTCGTGGTGGACACCGAGCCGTTGCGCTCACCCGTCGAGCAGGAATTCCGGGTCGGCACCATGGGGCTGGGCTGGGACGTCGAGTCGCGGGCCATCGTCGTCGAACTGCTTGCCGTGAGCGAGCAGGAGGTGGACGAGTCCATGGTGCTCGACGACACCGAGGACGGCCCCGACGCGGTACGGGTGTTCCTGTCACTCGAGCAGGCACGGGCGTTTACTGTGCGTGCTGAGCGGGTGATCTCAGCGGGGCGTAAGCCCTGCCCACTGTGCGCGGAGCCGTTGGGGCCCAAGGGGCACATCTGCCCACGGCAAAATGGCTATCGTCGCCAGGTCGAGGCTTGAGCGGGGCCAGCGGTGCTGCCCACCGATCCGGCCGCGCTGCCGTTGTTGCACCATGGCCGTCTTGACGTGGCTGGCCGGATCGTCGAGGCGTCCAATGCCACCCTCTTGTGCGCGGTGCATTGCGACGGGCTCAGCGCCGACTGCGTCTATAAGCCGATCCGCGGAGAGCGCCCGCTCTGGGACTTCCCGGATGGCACCCTGGCTGGCCGTGAGGTGGCTAGCTGGCTGCTTTCCGAGGCTACCGGCTGGTCACTGGTGCCGCCCACAGTGCTGCGGTCGGGACCGCTAGGGCCCGGCATGGTGCAGCTATGGGTAGACGCGGAGGATGAGCCCGGACTGGTGGACGTGGTAGCTCTCGACGCGGTGCCGCTGGGCTGGCGCACGGTGCTGCGGGCACACGACCGCTACGGCGACCCGGCACTGCTGGTGCACGCCGACACCGAAGGACTGCGTCAGCTGGCCGTGCTGGATGTATTGATCAACAACGCCGACCGCAAGGGTGGGCATGTCCTCGCCGGGTTGGACGGCGCAGTGTACGGCGTGGATCACGGGATCTGCCTGCACCGCGAGGACAAGCTGCGCACCGTGCTGTGGGGCTTCTTGGGTCAGCCGTTGCCTGTCGTGGTGCTGGAGGTGCTGCGCCGGGTGCGATCCGAGCTGGACGGCACGTTGGGCGCCGCGCTCACCGAGCACGTGACCCGAGCGGAGGTGCGGGCTGTGCGGGAACGGACCGACCGGCTGCTGGCCACCGAAACGTTCCCGGCGCCCAATGGCAGCTGGCCGGCGATTCCGTGGCCAGCGTTCTGAGCACTTACTGACCTGAATCGGGCTCGATCGACGACGTCCCGGAGCTCTGCCGTCGGGTGATCCTCGGGGTGCCGTGGTAGCGCAGCACCGACACGCCCTCCGTGGTCGCGGCGAGAGTGTCACTCACCGCGACGGTGGCGTGGCTGGCTCCGGACAGCACGGCGTCGAGGGCGGCGACGGTGAGCCCTGGGCCCAGCAGCCGGCTGGTGCCCGCCCCGCTGAGGTCCAGATCACCGACATGCCCGGAGAGCGCCAGCACACTGGCTCCCGACCCCGAGGCCTTGAGGTGATCGACCCCGAGCGGGCCGGTGACCTGGCTGGCCCCGCTGGCGACCAGCTGCAGTGTCGGGCCCGTCACCAGGGAGTCCAGGGTGACCTGGCTGGCACCACTTGTGCTGAGTAGGCCGAGGTCACGCAGGGTGATCTCGGCGGACAGCGTGGCGTTGCGGACGTTGCTGCCCGGCTTGAGTCCCAGACGGAGCGTTCCATCGGTCACTGTGGCGTCGAGCTGATCAGCGAGATTGTCATCGATCCGAATCGTCGCCTGCTCGGGATTACCCACCGTCACATGGACGACGAAACTGGCCCCCACCACCACTGAGGTGACACCGGGCAGGGCGATCACTCGGCTGGCCAGGTGACCGGAGCCGACCACCGAGTCGTTGTCGGAAAAACTGCCACCAGGAGCACCAGGAGCACCAGGGGCACCAGGGGCACCGGTGCCGCCGTCTGCGTTGCCGCCATTGCCGCCAATGCTGTTGCCGGTGCCGCCGTTAGGGCCGGCGCCAGCGGTGCTGCCATCGCCCACGTTGATTCCGAACGCGCTGCTGGTGCCGTTACCCCCCGTACCGCTGTCGCCGGTGGGACCGACAGCGTCGGCACCCACACAGCCGGCTAGCAGCCCCACCGCGGCCAGAATCGCGACCGCGCACATGGCCGACAGCCACCCCACCCGCCTATGCCTCACCCGCCTATGCCTCACCCGCCTATGTGCCGGACGCCTATGCGCCGGACGCCTCCGCGCCGGACGCCATCGGGCGAGCACCATCCGCAGCGGACCGTTGGTCAGCATGCCCAACACCAGCAGGGAACCCACCCAGGGCAGCAACAACAGGATAGTGTTGACCACCCCCAAGGCAGCCTCCGCCGGTTTCCCGGCCGCTGCCGCTGTGCTCACCGAGTGGGCCAACCAGACCAGCCTCTGCCACACCACTGGCAGCACCCGTGGTATCACGATCAAGAAGCCGACCAGCCAGTACAGCAGGTAGGGCACCACGATGAGCACCCACAGGGTGATCGTTGCCCGGACCCAGGGCTTGAGTTCGTGTACCCGGGAATGGGCCGCTCGTCCGGGGATCATGCTCATCAGCACCGGACCTATCCAACTGAACAGGTCGGGCACTCCGATCAGGTCGCTGAGAATATAGTAGCCGTCCAGGCGGACCATCGGCAGGAACTGCATTGCGGTCTCGAAATGCAGCGCCACGATGGCCACCAGCAGCCACGGGGAACCCGTACCCAGGTAGGCCAGGCTCATCCCGGCGATGAATACCGTGTTGAAGTACACCCCGCCCAGGTCGGTGCGCAGTCGCCCGACCCGATTCAGCCGGTAGGAGTCGGTGACTGTGCTGTACATCGCTGGCCACACCAGATATAGGCCGAGACCCATGACACCGGGGCGAGCGCCGCCATAGCGGCAGGCACTGACATGCCCGCACTCATGAAACGCCGCCGAGGCCAAGATCATCGCCAGCACCAGCAGTGTCAACCCCGGCTGATAGACCAACGCCAGCCCGCTGGGCACGATCTGTCCCAGACCACCCCGCGCGATGATCACCACATCCAGGACGACGAACCCCGCTAACGCGGCCAGGATCACCAGCGGCCAGAACATCGGCTGGAAGACCCCGGCGATGCGCCAGACCGTCGGCTCCGGCACCACCCCCACCCGGAACTTCAACGCCAGCAGTGGATCAGGCCTCATCGTCGTCTTCGGCGCCATAGCACTTTGTGTTGCTGTCCGCTGGGCCGCTGTCGATTGGGCAGCCGTTGGATCGACCGCCATGATTCCCGCTGGCCGAAACCGGTTGGCAATCAGGAATGCTACCTGTTCAGCCTGCACAATCCGACCGAACTCGGCACTGAGCACGGCCGCCACCTGGTCCAGGTCGCGCTGACCGTCCAGGATCTCCGCCAGCAGGTACAGCAGACGGGACAGTTGGATTACTTGGCCATCAGCCCGACGCAGGATGTACTTGGGCTCCTGAAAACCAGACCCCTGATACTCCCCGATTAGCTCAATGCCCTCAGCCAGCCGCGGCACCCTCTGCGTGGTGGCATCCGTAAGAGTCTCAGCCTCAAGTACCGCACGCTCGGTATCGATGATGCCCTCCCGATTCGAAATCAGCAGCACTAGTGACTACCGGTGTCAGGTAGCGGACGGTGCAACGTTTAGGGAGGGGCGGCCGCGATCCGGCCACCCCTCCCTAGCTAACGGCACATCACGCGGTCATGTGATCGCTCAGCGATACCGGCTCCACTCAGAAGAAGACGAAGCCGCCGCCGTTGCCGCCATGGGTGTTGCCGCCATGACCGCCAGCACCACCAGTGGAATTGCCGCCGTGGCCACCAAAGCCGTCGCCGGCGAAGTTGAACATGGTGCCGCCGGCTCCGGTGGTGTTGCCGGAGATTATGCCGACACCGCCGGTCCCGGCGCCGCCCGCGCCGCCGGTGCCGCCCGCGCCGCCGTTACCTCCGGTGCCGCCTGCGCCGCCCGCGCCGCCATTGAAGGTTCCGCCAGAGATTGTCGAGAGGACGGTACGAGCCGGCAGCAACTCCAAGTGTTGCCCGTCGATCTCGGCAAAGCTCAGTGCGTCAGACATCAATTTCCTCCTAGTAGAAATGTGACTCCCGGGGAACCGGGGACAGAACTTCCGTGGGTTCACCCACCAGGCCGCTATCGGGTGATTGAGTCTGTCACAAGAATTCATCGCGGCGGAGCGTCGAGCGTAACCGGGATCGGCTCGAACCACTCGAATGGAGCAGTATGGATTTCTGATTGGGTAGCGGCCCGTGTGCTTTCCGTTCGATTTTCATCTCCGCGTACTGTCAATCACGAACGTGAGTGTTCACTGAAGGTGTCTGTTGGTGCAAGCTCAGTTAAATGCTAGATAAATTTCACGTAGGTGTGATATCAAATGGGATGTCAAATGAATATGAAGTCGTGCGGATGTCGTCTGGAATGGGAAGTCCCGCTACGGACGACTGCGGGAATCGAGGTGTTCCGGCCGAACCGGGATGCTGGCCGGGGGCGGGTGGGCGTGCGTAGCGTGGAGCCGTGACCGTCATCCCTACGCGTGGTTCTCTGGAGCCGCCGACCACACTGCCGCGCACCCTGGGCGCGCTACGTGCCTGCGGGCATGTTCAGCGTGACGTCAAGGGTGAGGTGCGGGCGAACCTGCTCGCCGCGTTGCGCAGTGGTCGTGATCCGTGGCCGGGCATCATCGGGTTCGGCGACACCGTGTTGCCGCAACTGGAACGGGCCTTGTTGGCCGGGCACGACGTGGTGCTGCTGGGTGAGCGCGGCCAGGGCAAGACCCGTCTGCTGCGCACGTTGGTGGGACTGCTTGATGAGTGGACGCCGGTGGTCGAGGGCGCTGAGCTGGCCGAACACCCCTACCGGCCGATCACTCCGGGCTCGATGCGCCGCGCCGCCGAGCTTGGCGACGACCTGCCGGTCGGCTGGCTGCACCGCTCGCTTCGCTACACCGAGAAGCTCGCCACTCCCGACACCAGTGTTGGCGACCTGGTCGGCGACGTTGATCCGGTGAAGGTCGCGCAGGGCCGGAGTTTGGGTGATCCGGAGACGATCCACTTTGGGCTGGTGCCCCGCGCGCACCGCGGCATCGTCGCGATCAACGAGTTGCCCGACCTGGCTGAGCGCATCCAGGTCTCGCTGCTCAATGTGATGGAGGAGCGAGATATCCAGGTCCGCGGTTATACCCTGCGGTTGCCGCTTGACGTGCTGCTGGTGGCCACTGCCAACCCCGAGGACTACACCAACCGGGGCCGGATCATCACCCCGCTCAAGGACCGCTTCGGTGCCGAGATCCGCACTCATTACCCGCGGGAGATGGCCGCCGAGGTGGCGCTGGTCGCTCAGGAGGCGGATCTGGGCAGCATTGGCGCGGAAGTGGGCGAGGTGCTGCTGGAGGTGCTGGCCCGGTTCTCCCGGCAGCTTCGGGCCAGCGCGGCAATCGACCAGCGCTCCGGGGTGTCGGCGCGGTTCGCGGTGGCCGGTGCCCAGACCGTCGCCGCTGCCGCACTGCGGCGGTCCGCGTTGACTGGCGAGGACCATGCGGTGGCCCGCCCGGTCGACTTGGAGTCGGTGCCGGCGGTGCTGCGCGGCAAGCTGGAGTTCGAATCCGGCTATTACGACCAACCACCCGAAAACGACTCAGGACGCGACGGGCAGGGTGAGGTGCTTACCCACCTGCTGCGTCGTGCGGTGGCCGACACCGCCCGGGCCCGGTTGCGCGGTCTGAACCTCACCCCGCTGGCCGCGGCCGTCTCGGGTGGCCACCGGGTGGCCACCGGCGAGCGAGTACCGGCCGCCGAGGTGCTCGCCGCGCTGCCCGAACTGCCGGTGTTGCATGAGGTCGCCACCCGGCTCGGCGCCGCCCCCGACGGCCCACCCGGCCCGATCGCCGCCGCTGTCGAGCTTGCGCTGGAGTCGCTGTATCTCACCCGCAAGCTCGGCAAGGACGCCGACGACGGCCGCACTGTGTACGGAGCACCATGACCTCAGCACGCCGGTACAGCTACGGACCCTGGCACGGTGGCCCGGACCCGCTGGCGGCCCCGACCGACCTATCCGCGGCGCTGAAGGAGATCGGCCGGGACGTGATGGACGGGGCATCGCCCCGGGCAGCGATGCGGGAGCTGTTGCGCCGCGGGCTGCCCGGCACCCCGGGGATGGACGAGCTCGCCCGGCGGATCTGGCAGCGCCGCGCCGAGATCACCCGCCGGCACCGGCTCGACGGCACCATGGCGCAGGTCCGCGAGCTGCTGGACAAAGCCCTCGCCGCGGAGCGAAAGGCGCTGTTCGGCGACCCCGACGACGACGCCCGATTCCGCGAGGCTCGGCTTGATGCGCTACCTCCGGATACCGCCCGCGCCGTCACCGAGCTCTCCGAGTACGACTGGCGCTCCGCCGAGGCCGCGCAGGCTTACCAAGAGATCCGTGACCTGCTGGGGCAGCAGCTGCTTGAGCAGCGCTTCGAAGGGATCAAACAGGCGCTGCAATCCACCACGCCCGAGGACGTCGACCGGATCCGGCAGATGCTGTCGGACCTCAACGATCTGCTCGCCGCACGCGCCCGCCGGGCCCCTGACACCCCGCAGCGGTTCGAGGAGTTCATGCGCAGGCACGGCGACTTCTTCCCGGAGCGCCCGCGCAACGTCGATGAGCTGATCGACGCGCTGGCCGCCCGGGCCGCTGCGGCGCAGCGGATGCTCAACTCGATGAGCCCGCAGCAGCGCGCCGAGCTGGCCCAGCTGGCCCAGCAGGCCTTTGGTGATCCGTGGCTGGCTCAGCAACTCGCGACGCTGGATGCTCGGCTGCAGGTGCTGCGGCCTGGCGAGGACTGGCAGGGATCCGAACGGTTCCGCGGTCAGGACCCACTCGGCCTGGGCGAGGGCGCGCAGGCGATGGCTGACCTCGCAGAACTGGACGCGCTAGCTGAGCAGCTCGCCCAGTCCTACGCCGGGGCCCGCGCTGAGGACGTTGACCTCGACGCGCTGACCCGTCAACTGGGCGAGGCAGCCCGCATCGACGCCCGGCGGTTGGCCGAGCTGGAGCGTGCGCTGGAGCGCCACGGCTTCTTCGAGCGCGGCCCGGACGGGTCGCTGCGGTTGTCGCCCACGGCGATGCGCCGGCTCGGCGCGCAGGCGCTGGCCGATGTGGCCGATTCGCTGCGCAGCCGGCGCGGCGAGCGCGAGCTGCGCCGAGCCGGCGCTGCCGGGGAGCCCAGCGGGGGCACGCGAGCCTGGGAGTTCGGCGACTCCGAACCGTGGGACGTCCCTCGCACCGTGCGCAACGGCGTGCTGCGGCGTGCGGAGACACGGAGCGCGGGCCCGCTGCTGGCCGTCGAGGATGTCGAGGTGGTGGACACCGAGCAGCGCGCGCGGGCCGCCGTGGCGTTGTGCGTCGACACCTCGTGGTCGATGGTGCAGGACGGGCACTGGGTGCCGATGAAGCGCACCGCACTTGCGCTGCACCACCTGGTCCGGACCCGGTTCCGCTCTGACGCTCTGGAGCTGATCACCTTCGGCCGCCACGCCCAGCGGGTGGACATCGCGCGCCTCACCGGGTTGGCCGGGGTGTGGGAGCAGGGCACCAACCTGCACCATGCGCTGCTGCTGGCAGGGCGGCATCTGCGTCGTCACCCAGACGCCGCGCAGGTCCTGCTAGTGATCACTGATGGGGAGCCCACCGCGCACCTGGAACCCAGCGGGGAAGCGGTCTTCAGCTACCCGCCACGGCCCCAGACGCTGGCCCTGACCGTGCGGGAAATGGATGGGCTGGCCCGCAACGGCACGGCGGTGAGCATCGTGATGCTGGGCCGCGATCCCCGGCTTGCGGGATTCGTGCACGCACTGGCCCAGCGCTGCGGCGGTCGGGTACTCGACCCCGGGGTGGACGGGCTGAGTGCCGCGGTGGTAGGCGACTATCTCCGGCACCGCCGGCGCCCCGCTTAACCCACCAGTTTAATCCCCGGGCCCCGCCATGCGGTGACGTAGGGTCGACACCATGCAGCCCTGGACGTCGATGCCGGTGCCACAGCTACCTGGCCAGGGCCCGCCGCTGCGGTTGCACGACACCGCGGCGCGCCAGGTCCGGCTGACCGCGCCCGGACCCACCGCGCGGATGTACGTCTGCGGGATCACCCCCTACGACGCCACCCACCTGGGGCATGCTGCCACCTACCTGGCCTTTGACTTGGTGCACCGGTACTGGCGTGACGCCGGGCATAACGTGCATTACGTGCAGAACGTTACCGATGTCGACGATCCGCTGTTGGAGCGGGCGCTGCGCGACCAGGACGACTGGGTGGTGCTCGGGATGCGCGAGACCGCGCTGTTCCGGGAAGACATGGAGTCGCTGCGGGTGCTGCCTCCGCGGGACTTCGTCGGGGCCGTCGAAGCGGTCAGCGAGATCGTCGAGGTGGTCGGCAAGCTGCTCGCCTGGGGCGCGGCCTACCGGGTCGACGATCCTGAGCATCCGGATATCTATTTCGACCACCAGGCCGCTGCCCATTTCGGATCCGAATCGGGTTACGACGAGGAGACCATGGCCCGGCTGTCCGCCGAGCGCGGCGGGGACCCGGAGCGGCCCGGTAAGCGGCACCCGCTGGATGCCCTGATGTGGCGCACTGCCCGCGAGGGTGAGCCGTCCTGGGATTCCGAGTTAGGTCCGGGGCGTCCTGGTTGGCATGTGGAGTGCTGTGCGATCGGGCTCAACCGGTTGGGCACTGGCTTTGACGTGCAGGGCGGCGGCTCCGATCTGATCTTCCCGCACCACGAGTTCTCCGCTGCCCACGCCGAGGCGCTCACTGGCGAGTACCCGATGGCGCGGCACTACGTGCACACCGGGATGATCAGCCTGAATGGCGAGAAGATGTCCAAGTCGAAGGGCAACCTGGTTTTCGTCTCGCGGCTGCGCGCCGACCAGGTGGATCCGATGGCGCTGCGGCTGGCGTTACTGTCCGGGCACTACCGTACTGACCGGCCCTGGACTACCGGGATGCTCGATGAGGCGATGGTCCGGCTGGGTCGTTGGCGGCAGGCCGTCGCGCGGCCCGCCGGGGCAGCGGCGCAGGACGCTGTGAGCCGGCTGCGTACCCATCTGGCCGACGATCTGGACACCCCTGGTGCCCTCGCCGCGGTCGACAGGTGGGCCACCGAGACGCTGGACGGGTGCGGCCGCGACGTCGACGCGCCCACTCTGCTGCGCGCCGCAGTGGATGCCCTGCTCGGCATCGCTGTGGACTACCCGTGAGTGGTGATGCGAGTCAGGACTCGCATCACCACTCACGGGTGCCGCAGGCGCCTGACGGGTCGCTCGTCGACGTGGTGCCCTCGCTGCTGGCCGGTCTGGGAGTTGCTGGGTTCACTGACCGGTTGGGGCTGAACCCGGCACGGGGGGTCTGCTTGCTACTCGTGGACGGGCTCGGGTGGCTGTCGCTGCGGAAACATCCCCGGGACGCCCCGTTCCTCACCTCATTGACCGAGAGTAGCTATCCGATCACGGCCGGGTTTCCCGCGACGACGGCGACCAGCGTGGCCACCATCGGAACGGGTGTGCCGGCGGGCCAGCACGGAATTGTTGGCTACACTTTCGCCACCCCCAGGGGTGATCTGATCAACGCGTTGAGTTGGCACACGCACGGCGGTGCCAAACGAGTTGATCTCCGTGAGCGGTTCGTGCCCGAGGACATCCAGCCGCAACCCACGACGCTGGAACGTGCCGCGGCATCCGGAGTACGGGTCACCCTGGCGGTTCCGCACGTGCATCGGAACTCGGGTTTGAACCGTGTGGCGCTGCGTGGCGCTGACTTCCAGGGCGTGCATGCCTTGGGAGATCTGGCTGGCAGCGCGCTGGCTGCGGTCTCCGGCAGCGAGCGGAGCTTGTGCTACGCCTACCACGGCGACCTGGACCTGCTCGGCCACGTCTACGGCGTCGGGTCGCTGCCGTGGCGGTTGCAGCTCGCCCACGTCGACCGGCTGGCGGCCGCGATCGCCGAAGGGCTGCCTCCGGGAGCCCAGCTCGTGGTGATCGCAGACCACGGCATGGTGACCGTGCCCCAGGAAGGCAGGCTCGACTTCGACACCGAACCGGCGCTGCAAGCGGGGGTGCACCTGCTGGGCGGGGACCCGCGCGCCCGGTACGTCTACACCGAACCGGGCGCCACCGACGATGTGCTCGCGACCTGGCGTGAGCTGATCGGAGATCGAGCGTGGATCCGCACCCGCGACGAGGCCATCGCAGCAGGGTGGTTCGGCCCGGTGGTCGAGCCCCACATCCGCGATCGCATCGGTGACCTCATCGTCGCCGCACGCACGGACTTCGCCATCGTGCGATCCCATGTCACACCCAAGCTGAGCCGCCTGATCGGCCACCACGGTTCCCTGACCGCCGACGAGCAGTTGGTACCACTGCTGGTGTACCGACCGGATGCGTAAGGACAGCCGCCCCGAGCTGACCCGGTGGACCATCCACGGTGAGCGGTTGGTGGATGACACCCGGCGGCTGCGGTTGAGCATCGTGCAGGTGGAGTTGCCCGACGGGGTGCATTTCGAGCAGTACGTGTTGCGGATGCCCAAGGCCGCGATGACCGTGCTGCTGGACGATGCTGGTGAGCGGGTGCTGATGATCTGGCGGCACCGGTTCATCCCGGACCGCTGGACCTGGGAGCTCCCTGGCGGGTATGTCGACCCGGACGAGGATCCTGCGGTGACGGCTGCTCGTGAGGTGGAGGAGGAGACCGGCTGGCGGCCCCGCAAGATGAGGTCGCTGATCCGGTTTCAGCCGTTGGCCGGCACCGCCGACTTCGAGAATCTTATTTTTCTCGGCGAGGGTGCCGAGGACACCGGCAAGCCGGCTGACATCAACGAGGCCGCCCGCATTGAGTGGATCACGTTAAAGTCGGTTCCCGACCGTATCGCCACGGATGAGATCATCGGTGCCGGTACCCAGATCGGGCTGCTGCACGTCCTCGCGTTTCACGCCCCTCAGAGTGGCTGAACCACTACGCCCGCGGCCCTCATGTCGTCCTCAAGCATCCGAACCACCGGCTCGGCGCGGAACGGCGCGAGGCGACGTGACTCATCCCGGCCAGCATTTCCCCTGCCAGTGCGTCGTCACCAAGGTCTTGACAAAGACGCATCGCCTGCCAGAGATGCCGACAGCCAGAACTAGTGTCGCCCACGTCGTAGGCCATCCACCCCGCCAACTGGCCCAGTTCGGCCACCGCTGCGGACAGCTCGCGGCGCACGTCGCTGCGGCACCGGCCCGCACGCAACAGCGGGAGCACGTCCGAGGCCAGATAGTTGGTGACGGCTGAGCGAGCGTGACCCCCACCGAATCGGTGATCTAGCCGGCGGAAGGTCTGCGTCATCTCCCGGACGATCTGCACGTCCGTCATGCCCACCGCTCGCGAGTGTGACGGCGGTGGAGACTGCGCGTTGAACCAGCCGAACGTCGAGCCGCCGACAGATGCCGCACCGACCTTCGCGGCTCGCAGCAGTTGCCGCCGTAGCACGTCTTCATCTCCTGTCTCGGACTGGTAGCCGAGGCTAGCGGCAGTCCGGGGCTGGGCGTCTGCGCGGTCGGATTGTGGCGACAGTTGGAACCACAGGCAGTGCTGCGGTATGTGCAGGACACGTGCCCACTGGTCGAGTTTGTTCAGGTCGTGAGTAGGCTGTGCGGCGCGCTCTAGGCGGCTGACCTGGCCCTGGGTCAGGCCAAGCCAGCGGCCGATCCTCGCCTGAGTGAGCACCGGCCGGTGCTCGTGACGATAGGCGTAGAGCACCTGGCCGAAGTGCCGGGCTGCCAGCGCGTCTTGCAATGCCGCGCACTGCCAGAAGCCGTCTGGCTTGGCCGGGGCACCGGACGCCAGGGCCTCGCGGCGGCCACACGGACTGCACAGTCCCGCGCGATTGTCGCGGACCAGCGGTATTCCGCACCCCTGGCAACGCCACTGGTGGTTCTTCGACCCTGCCACGTCCCCCACCCTCCGTGTCTGCCGGGCCGTATTGTAGCCCCCTGCGCAGGCTGCTGAGCCGCAGTTATGCATGGTCTCGATATTTCAGTCAGTGATGTCGTTGGTCAGTCGGGCCTTCTTCGCCAGTCCTGATCGCCAAACGCGACGAAGACGGGAGATCAGACCTTGTCGGGCACCGATGGCTAACAACGATGCTATGTGCGGTACTGGGTCGCGCTGCTCGCCGAGCACGAGCCGACGGCCAGCGGAAAGTGCCCAACCTGTTCCCGATGGTGGCACCCAATCTCCGTGCCATGCGACACCTGGAAGTGGGCGCGTGGGTTCTTGACGGTCACGCCGGCACGAGTCACCGTGCCCTCAAGCCGGATTAATGACCCCGAGGTACCACCACGCTGTAGTCATCCTGCCGGCCATCCAAGCGACGAGTCCACTGCCACGAAGGACATGACCATCATTGCTCACAGACCTTACAATACGCTCCTGTAGTACCAGGTGAGTGAAAACCTCATATCTCCGCCTCCCGCGCGGTAGAGGAGCCAGATGGGTGTCGAATCGAGGTTTTGCACTGGCGCCGGGGTCAGCGTGGGTTCATCCGTAAAGGTGAAGCCCACCTGCAACCCTTCCGCACCAGTGGTGATCATGACATCTTGCCACTTGTTACTTGTGGCCGGTTCTCGCGCTAGAAGGTCAACCTCCACTGCAAGTCCGTCGGTAAAAGCAACCAGCCGGTGATCTGCGTGTAGTCGTCGTAGAAGTAGTATTCGCCACAGTAGAGTCCGTGACGGTGGTAGTAGACCACTGCGTCACAACTTCCATGACAGCTTACCGAACTACCGCGTTGTGCACCGGCACGGCCGTCAGTGCTGTAATGCAGAATTGCCGTGATTGTACCAGAGTATATATTGGACCGTTGCACCGAGAATTACACCGAGAATCAACTTAAAAGGCTTTCGTACGTGCAGTTCCACGCTTCTTTCCTTTCCGCTCTCCACCCTGACCGCACTTGAGCGCAGTCGATCGAAGTTGGGACAGGTCAAACCATGTCCTGGGTGAGATCGTCGTCGAGGCTCAGGCTGTTACCCCGCGTAAGTAAGTCAAGGCCTTTGGTACCTCACTGAAGGCGTACAGCCTGCGTACGTCGGGCATCCGCGTGATGACACGCTGAGCAAACACGGCTTGCGTGTTGCGCTCGTTGGTCAACTCGCACGCGCAGCGGGGCTATCACAATGCTGTTGAGGCCGTTCAGTCCGATGAATGCGGAAGGCCGCGAACCCACTGCGCCCTCGCCATCGCCGCCAGCACCGGAATTGCAGCGATCTTGTCGCGGTCAAGGGCATCCCACACCACGCCGGTGGGCCTATGCGGCGGGCCGCAGCAAATGGCCTCGGTGGGCGTGACGACGTAGTCGACCATGAAGTCATGCTTATCATGGGCAATAGTTCGTCGATCACTTGCAGTGGGTGCACGGTAGTCACGATCGCTGTCCGTGGGCCGAGACGACCGACCTGGACCACAAGTGCCACCTCAACATCAGAATATCCGGCCCTCTTGCCGAGGCGCACACCAGCGCGGTCGACGGCCACGCTGCCACAAACCATCAGATCGATCGTCTACATGTCAGAGACGGGCACCGTGGCCGCGGTGCGGTGAGCCGCCAGCGCTTCGGGCTCGCCATCAAATTCGGCCGGCCTGCTTCGCATCGGACTCGGTCGCCCCGCTCACGCGCCTCATAGCTCTAACGGCCGTCGCGGGGGCCCCGGGGGCCGGAGGTGCCGCCGGGGCGGCGGCGACGCAGGTAGCGCTCGAAGTCCGCGGCGATAGCGTCACCACTGGCCTCGTGCAACGTCAGGTCGGTATCGCCGCGCTCCTCCAGCGCCCGCACGTAGCTGGCGACCTCGTCGTCCTCGTCAGCCATCTCGCTGACCGTTGCCTCCCACTCCTCGGATTCCTCGGGCAGCGCGCCGAGCGGGACCTCGAGGTCGAGCGCCTCCTCCACCCGGTGCAGCAGCGCTAGGGTGGCCTTGGGCGAAGGCGGGGCGGAGACGTAGTGCGGCACCGCCGCCCAGAACGAGATGGCCGGCACTCCAGCCTGCACGCAGGCGTCCTGGAAGATCCCCACGATCCCGGTGGGGCCCTCGTACTTGGAACGCTCCAACTTGAACCGGGCGGCCGATGCAGCGTCGTAGGCGGACCCGGTGACCGGCACCGGCCGAGTGTGAGGGGTGTCGGCGAGCAGAGCGCCCAGGGTGACCACGGTGGTGATCCCGAGTTCCATGACGTAGCGCAGCAGCTCATCGCAGAACGACCGCCAGCGCATGTTCGGCTCGATACCGTGCACCAGCACGACGTCGTAGTCGGCCCCGGGCGGACGGCACACCGATAGCCGGGTGGTAGGCCACTCAATGCGCCGGGTGATCCCGTCGACCAGTTTGGTGGTGGGCCTGGTGACTTGGAAGTCGTAGTAGTCCTCCGGGTCAAGCTCGGCCAGCGGCGTCGCATCCCAGCTCAGCTGCAGGTGCTCGATTGCGGTGCTCGCGGCGTCCCCAGCGTCATTCCAGCCCTCGAACGCGGCGACCAACACCGGGGAGGTGAGCTGGGGCAGCGGCGATCGGCGGGAAGCCGAGTCGCTGCCGAAGGTGTCCGGATGGGTCACCGCGCTAGCCTACGGCTCCTGGGCCCCGCTGGTCGTCACGCGATACCACGAGAGCCCGATATCGCTGCTCTAGGCTGCATCTCATGGCCCTCGCATCGCTGCTCGATGTCCTGGCGCATCGTGTCCTGGTCGCCGATGGGGCGATGGGCACGATGCTGCAGTCTGTCCCGCTGAGCCTGGATGACTTCGCTGGGTTGGAAGGCTGTAACGAGATCCTCAACATCACTCGCCCGGACGTCGTGCGCACCGTGCACCGGGGCTACCTGGAGGCGGGTGCCGACGCGGTGGAGTCCAATACCTTCGGTGCGAATCTGGCCAACCTTGCCGAGTACGGCATTGCCGATCGGATCCGGGAGCTTGCCGAGGCGGGCGCGACGCTGGCCCGGGAGGTGGCCGACGAATTCACCGAGGGCGACCGACCGCGTTTTGTGCTCGGCTCGGTCGGTCCGGGCACCAAGCTGCCCACCCTGGGCCACATTTCCTTCGCCGAGCTACGCGACGCCTACATCGAGCAGGTCCGCGGTCTGCTCGCTGGCGGAGTCGATGCGGTGCTGGTGGAGACCAGTCAGGATCTGCTGCAGTGCAAGGCAGCGGTGACTGCCGCGCGCCGCGCGATGGTTGCGCAGCAGCGGCACGTCCCCATCATCACCCAGGTCACCCTGGAGACCACCGGGACGATGCTGCTGGGCACGGAGATCGGCGCGGCGCTCACAGCGTTGGAACCGCTGGGCATCGATGTGATCGGGCTGAACTGCGCCACCGGCCCGGCTGAGATGAGCGAGCACCTGCGTCAGCTGGCCAAACATTCCCGGATCCCGCTGTCGGTGATGCCCAACGCCGGGCTACCCGAGCTCGGCAGGGGCGGGGCGGTCTACCCGCTGACCCCCGACGAGCTGGCCACCGCGCTGGCCGGCTTCGTCACCGAATTCGGTGTCCGGCTGGTCGGTGGTTGCTGCGGCACGACTCGGGAGCACATCGCGGCGGTGGTGCAGGCGGTGGCCGGACTGACTCCTCGCCGCCGGCGTCCGCGTCCCGAGCCCGGGGTGTCCTCGCTGTACACCGCAGTGCCGTTCCGCCAGGACGCCAGTGTGCTGATGGTCGGTGAGCGGACCAACGCGAACGGATCCAAAGCGTTCCGCGAGGCGATGCTCGCCGAGCGCTTCGAGGACTGCGTCCAGATCGCTCGCGCGCAGACCCGGGATGGCGCGCACCTGATCGACCTGTGCGTGGACTACGTCGGCCGCGATGGCACCGCCGACATGGCCGAGCTGGCCGGGCGGCTGGCCACCGCCTCGACGTTGCCGATCATGCTGGATTCCACCGAACCCGCGGTGTTACGCGCCGGTCTGGAACGCCTCGGCGGACGGTGCACGGTCAACTCGGTGAACTTCGAGGACGGCGACGGTCCCGGCTCGCGATACCAGCGCGTCATGGAGCTGGTCCGCGAGCATGGTGCGGCCGTGGTGGCGCTGTGCATTGACGAGCAGGGCCAGGCCCGCACCGCGGAGTGGAAGGTGCGGGTGGCGTCGCGGTTAATCGATGACCTGACCGCCACCTGGGGCATGCGCACCTGTGACATCATCGTCGACTGCCTTACCTTCCCCGTCTCCACCGGGCAGGAGGAAACACGTCGCGATGCGCTGGAGACCATCGAGGCGATCCGTGAGGTCAAGCGGCGCTACCCGGAGGTGCAGACCACGCTCGGGGTGTCCAACGTGTCTTTCGGCCTCACTCCGGCGGCCCGTCAGGTGCTCAACTCGGTGTTCCTGCACGAGTGCGTGCAGGCCGGGTTGGATACCGCGATCGTGCACGCCTCGAAGATCCTCCCGATGGCTCGGATACCGGACGAGCAGCGGGCTGTGGCACTGGACCTCGTATACGACCGGCGCCGGGTCGGGCGCGAGGGAGATCCCGGAGGGGATTACGACCCGCTTCAGCAGCTCATGGCGCTGTTCGAGGGCGTCACGACCGCATCGTCGAAGGAATCCCGAGCGGCTGAGCTTGCCGCGTTGCCGCTGTTCGAGCGGTTGGAGCGGCGGATCGTCGACGGGGACCGCAATGGGCTGGCCGAGGACCTGGACGCCGCCCTGGAGCAGCGGCCCGCGCTACAGATCATCAACGACACCCTGCTGGCCGGGATGAGGACCGTCGGTGACCTGTTCGGCTCAGGCCAGATGCAACTGCCGTTCGTACTGCAGTCAGCCGAAGTGATGAAGGCGTCCGTCGCGCATCTCGAACCCCATATGGAGCGGTCGCAGGACGACACCGGTAAGGGTCGGCTGGTGCTGGCCACCGTCAAGGGCGACGTGCACGACATCGGCAAGAACCTGGTGGACATTATCCTGTCCAACAACGGCTATGAGGTGATCAACCTCGGCATCAAGCAGCCCATCAGCGCAATCCTGCAGGCCGCCACGGAGCACCGCGCGGACGCCATCGGGATGTCGGGGCTACTCGTCAAGTCGACGGTGATCATGAAGGAAAACCTGGAGGAGATGAACTCCCGGGGCCTGTCCGACACGCCGGTGCTGCTCGGTGGGGCGGCGTTGACCCGTGCCTACGTGGAGAGCGACCTCGCCGAGCTGTATCCCGGGGAGGTCCGCTACGCCCGGGACGCCTTCGAGGGTCTGCGGCTGATGGACTCGATCATGACCAGGAAGCGGGGCGGCACCGTGCCCGTTGACCCGAAGGAGGAAGCCAGGGCGGCTGAGCGCAAGGCCCGCCGGGAACGGTCGCTGCGTATCGCGCAGGCGCGCCGGGAGCGGGAGCTCGGCACCGAGGGATCGGTCCCGGCGCGCTCCGACGTGGCCACCGACGTGCCGATCCCGATTCCACCGTTCTGGGGCTCCCGGGTGGTCACCGGCATCCCGGTGGCCGAGTTCACCGCGATGCTCGACGAACGGGCCACCTTCCTCGGCCAGTGGGGCTTGCGCGGGTCCCGGAGCAAGGACGGCCCTTCCTACGAGGAGCTGGTGGAGACCGAGGGCCGGCCTCGGCTGCGCTACTGGTTGGATCGGTTGACTACCGAGGGGGTGCTCGCGCACGCTGCGGTGGTCTACGGGTACTTCCCGGCGGTCGCGGAGGGCGACGCGCTGATCGTGCTCACCGAGTCCCGTCCGGATGTGGCCGAACGGTTTCGCTTCACCTTCCCCCGCCAGCGCCGCGACCGCCGGCTGTGCCTGGCGGACTTCTACCGGCCGCGGGCGGAGGCACTGGCTGCCGGCGAGGTCGACGTGCTGCCGTTGCATCTGGTGACGATGGGCCAGGCGATCGCTGACTACGCGGCCGAGTTGTTCGCCAAGGACGCCTACCGCGACTATCTCGAAGTGCATGGTCTGGGCGTGCAGCTGACCGAGGCGTTGGCCGAGTACTGGCACCGGCGGATCCGGGAAGAGCTGACCTTCGCTTCCGGGGCCGCGGTGGCCGAGGAGGATCCCGCGGAGGTGGAGGAATTCTTCAAGCTCGGGTACCGGGGCGCCCGATACTCACTCGGCTACGGGGCCTGCCCGGAACTCGAGGACCGCGCGAAGATCGTTGCACTGCTGCGGCCCGATCGGATCGGGGTGACGCTATCCGAGGAGTTCCAGCTGCACCCGGAGCAGTCCACCGACGCCATTGTCGCGCATCACCCGGAAGCCAAGTACTTCAACGCGTAAGGGTTATGAAGACATTCGACGAGCTGTTTGCTGAGCTCACTGAACGTGCCCGGACCCGGCCGGCTGGCTCAGGCACGGTAGCGGCGCTGGACGACGGGGTGCACGCGCAGGGTAAGAAGGTGCTCGAGGAGGCCGGCGAGGTGTGGATCGCCGCCGAACACGAGTCCGACGAACGGTTGGCGGAGGAGATCTCGCAACTGCTCTACCGGGTGCAGGTGCTCATGCTCGGCCGGGGGATCAGCATCACCGATGTCTACCGATACCTGTGAGGTGCCGAATACCTACTCCGCCCGGTCGCGCGCGGTCTCCGCACCCGCGCCGGAGAGGTCCGGCCAGCCCGGGTACGGGGGTGAGATGCCACCGAACGCTGGGCAACGTGGTTTGTGATCGCACCAGTCGCACATCCGGCTGGGGCTGGGGCGGAAGTCACCGTTGCGGGCGGCCCGCCGGATCGCTGACCAGATCGCGGCGAGTGTGCGCTCGAAGCGGATCAGTTCCCCCTCATCAGGGGTGTAGCTCAACGCTTGCTGATCAGCCAGGTACAGCAGCCGCAGTTGGCGCGGCACCACCCCGCGGATCCGCAGCAGAACCAGCGCGTAGAACTTCATCTGGAACAGCGCCTTGGCCTCGAAGACCTCCCGTGGTGCGGCGCCAGACTTGTAGTCCACTACGCGGATCTCCCCGGTAGGAGCGACGTCGAGCCGGTCGATGTATCCCCGCAGCAGCAGCGGCTCGTCATCCCCGGTGCCGCTTGCGGCCAGTTCCGCCTCCACCAGCAGCTCGCACGCCTCGGGCTGGACCAGCCGAGGGTCCTCCAGCGCGAAGTAGGCATCGACAAGCGCACGCGCCGAATCGAGCCATTCGGAGAGCTCCGGATCCTCGGGGCCGGCAAACAGCTCGGCCAGCTCCGGGTTGCCAGTGAGCACGTCACGCCAGGCGGGTTCAACCAGTTCACGCCCGGCTTCGGCGTCCCGCCGGTTGGGGGATAGCGCGAAAAGCCGCTCCAGCACGGCGTGCACCACGGTGCCGCGGACCTGTAACCGGCTCGGTGTCTCGGGCAGCCGGTCGACCGCCCGGAACCGGTACAGCAGCGGGCACTGCTTGAAGTCCGCCGCCCGCGACGGGGACAGGGCCGGGCGCCTGCGCGCAGCAGGGCTGGTTTCAGGGCTGGTGGCAGGCGGGCCGCTGGCCAGGATCTCCGTCATAGCTCGCAGGGTAGGCGAGCCCCCCGACAGCGCTGCGCGCCCGGCCGGGCGGCGGTCTGTCACCATGACCTTTTGTGATTCGAGCCAGCGGACCGTTCCAACCCGGTGATCGGGTGCAGCTCACCGACCCCAAGGGACGCCGGCACACGGTTGTGCTAGAGCCCGGTGCCCAGTTTCACACCCACCACGGTGCGCTGGCTCACGACAATCTGATCGGGTTGCCCGAGGGCAGCGTGGTCATCTCCGCCACGGGGACGCAATACCTCGCGTTGCGCCCGCTGCTGCCCGACTACGTGCTGTCCATGCCGCGCGGAGCCCAGGTGATCTATCCCAAGGATGCCGCGCAGATCTTGATGTGGGGCGACATCTTTCCCGGTGCGCGGGTACTCGAGGCCGGGGCCGGGTCGGGGGCCTTGAGCTGCTCGCTGCTGAGGGCGGTCGGGGAGCACGGCAGCGTGATCTCCTATGAGACACGTGCTGATCACGCCGAGCATGCCGCGCGCAATGTCGAGCGGTTCTTCGGGGCCGCGGTGCCGAACTGGCAACTGCGGGTGGCCGACGTGGCTACTCACCCCGTCGATCAGCCGGTGGACCGTGTGGTGCTGGACATGCTCCATCCGTGGGAGCCGCTGCCGACGGTGTCAGCCACGCTGGTCCCCGGTGGCGTGCTCACCGTCTATGTGGCTACCACCACCCAGCTCTCCCGCAGCGCTGAGGCGCTGCGGGAGGCCGGCTGCTACACCGAGCCGCAGGCCTGGGAGACCCTGCAGCGGCTGTGGCATGTGGTCGGGCTGGCGGTTCGCCCTGAGCACCGGATGGTCGCGCATACCGCGTTTCTGCTCACCGCTCGACGGTTGGCGCAGGGCGTCGTGCCACCTACTCCGCAGCGCCGACCCAGCCGGTCCAACCGGCGTCTGTAGTTGCCCGGATAGTTGCCAAGCCGTTAACTCACGGTTCTGGCGCGCCGTCCCGTACCGTTGATGGTCTCCAGAACCATGCGGGAGGAGGTGCCTCGTGCCGCACGATTATTCCGGCGACCGAGCCGCTGAGGGTCGAGACCGCATCGATCCGGCGCTGGCCGCTCAGATCAGGGTCCTCGAGGATGAGGTGACGCTGCTGCGTCGTCGGTTGACCGAGTCTCCCCGGCACGTCCGATTGCTCGAGGAGCGTCTCGCCGAGGCTTCCGCGTCGGTGGCCCAGCTCACCGAGCGGAACGCCAAACTGGTTGAGACGCTGAGGGAGGCCCGCAGCCAGCTCCTCGCGCTACGTGAAGAGGTCGATCGGTTAGCCCAGCCGCCCAGCGGTTATGGCGTGTTCCTCGGCTGCTTCGACGACGGCTCCGTGGACGTGTTCACCTCCGGCCGCCGGATGCGGGTGGCGGTGTCGCCCGCGGTCGAGGTTCCACAGCTGCGCCGCGGGCAGAGCGTGCGGCTCAATGAGGCGCTGACCGTGGTGGAGGCAGGCACATTTGAGTCGACCGGCGAGGTCTGCGCCCTGCGCGAAGTGCTTGACTGTGGCCAGCGGGCGCTGGTCGTCGGGCACGCCGACGAAGAGCGCGTGGTGTGGCTGGCCGACCCGCTGCTCCCGGGCCCGGACAATCCTGACGCCGTGCCACTCAAGCCGGGTGACTCTCTGCTGGTGGACACCAAGGCCGCGTACGCCTACGAGCGGGTGCCCAAGGCGGAGGTCGAGGATCTCGTGCTGGAGGAGGTCCCCGACGTCGGGTACGAGGACATCGGTGGCCTGGCCAACCAGATCGAGCAGATCCGCGACGCCGTCGAGCTGCCATTCCTGCATGCTGAGCTGTTTCGCACCTACGAGCTGCGCCCACCCAAGGGGGTGCTGCTCTACGGTCCTCCCGGATGCGGCAAGACCCTGATCGCCAAGGCGGTGGCCAACTCGCTAGCCAAAAAGGTGGCCCAGGTCCGTGGGGACACCGACGCCAAGAGTTATTTCCTCAATATCAAGGGTCCTGAGCTGCTCAACAAGTACGTCGGGGAAACAGAGCGGCACATCCGAATGATCTTCCAACGGGCCAGAGAGAAGGCGTCGGAGGGCACCCCGGTCATCGTGTTCTTCGACGAAATGGATTCGATCTTCCGTACCCGCGGATCGGGGGTTTCCTCCGACGTCGAGACCACGATCGTGCCCCAACTGCTCAGCGAGATCGATGGCGTGGAGGGGTTGGAAAACGTCATCGTCATCGGCGCCTCCAACCGCGAGGACATGATCGATCCGGCAATCCTGCGCCCTGGGCGGCTTGACGTGAAGATCAAGATTGAGCGTCCGGACGCCGAGGCGGCCAAGGATGTTTTCTCCAAGTACCTGACGACGACGCTACCGCTACACGCCGACGACCTCGCCGAATTCGGGCGGGATCGTCAGGCCTGCATTCAGGCGATGATCCAGGGCACCGTCGAACGGATGTACGCCGAAAGCGAGGAGAACCGTTTCCTGGAGGTCACCTACGCCAATGGCGACAAGGAGGTCCTTTACTTCCGGGACTTCAACTCTGGCGCGATGATTCAGAACATCGTTGACCGGGCGAAAAAGAAGGCTATCAAGTCGGTTTTGGAGACCGGGCAGCCGGGCTTACGGATGACCCATCTGCTCGACTCGATTGTCGACGAGTTCGCCGAGAATGAGGACCTACCTAACACCACTAACCCGGATGACTGGGCGCGGATCTCGGGCAAGAAGGGCGAGCGGATCGTCTACATCCGCACCCTGGTCACCGGCAAAAACGCCGACTCCGGTCGAGCTATCGACACAGCCACCAACACCGGCCAGTACTTGTAACGACCGGTTCGGCTCACGTGGTGGCGTGCACCCGGGCGGCCAGCGCTGGCCTGCTCGACGGGGCCGCGTGGGAGGGCTATGTACAAGCTGCTGTTCTCGATCTTCTTCCGGTCCGTCCCCGCGGAGACCGCGCACCGTCTGGGCTTCGGGCTCATCCGTGCGGTGGCCACGGTTCCAGGGCTGGGACGGTTGCTGCGCTGCTGGCTCGTTCCTCGCGACCCGGTGTTGCGAGTTCGCACGCTCGGGCTTGAGCTGCCAGGACCATTGGGCCTCGCAGCGGGGTTCGACAAGGATGCCGTGGGTGCCGATGCCCTGGGCACGTTGGGGTTCGCCTTTGTCGAGGTCGGCACCGTGACGGTGCAACCGCAGCCGGGCAACCCGGCTCCACGACTGTTCCGCCTCGTAGCTGATCGGGCTTTGGTGAACCGGATGGGGTTTAACAACGCCGGCTCGGCGGCTGCCGCCGCCCGTCTGCGCGCTCGCGGCCGTCGTCGGCGGGTAGCGGTCGGGGTCAACATCGGAAAGACGAAGGTCGTCCCGGAGAACGAGACGGTCGCCGACTACGTGGCCAGCGCGAAGTTGCTGGCCGCCGTCGCGGAGTACCTGGTGGTCAATGTCAGCTCGCCCAACACGCCAGGGCTGCGCGACCTCCAGGCCGTCGAGCACCTTCGGCCACTGCTGGTGGGCGTTCGCAATGCGCTGGACGAGGTCAGTTCCCGGCGAGTACCGCTGCTGGTCAAGCTCGCCCCGGACCTGGCTGACAAGGACATCGACGCGGTGGCCGACCTCGCGCTGGAACTTGGATTGGATGGGATCATCGCCACCAACACCACGAGCTCCCGAGACGGCCTGGTTACCGATGTGGCGCAGGTCGAGGCAATTGGCGCAGGCGGTGTCTCCGGTGCCCCGCTCAAGGACCGCTCGCTTGCGGTGCTGCACCGGCTGCGCGGCCGGGTGGAAGATCGTCTGGTCCTGGTGGCGGTTGGCGGGATCGAAACCGCCGACGACGCCTGGACTCGTATCCACGCGGGAGCGACGCTCGTGCAGGCGTACACCGGCTTCGTCTACGGTGGACCGCTGTGGCCACGTCGCATTCATCAGGGTCTGGCCCGCCGAGCCCGCCAGGCGGGCTACACCTCGATCAGCGAGGCCATCGGTGCGGCCCTACCCGAAGGCAATGAGGACACAGGTAGCCGCTGACCGAAGACGTTCCGAGTCGCCGGTCAGGTGGTCTGGAGTACGCCGCTGACCGGTGTCTTGGCGATCTGCCGCCGAGGCGGATCGGGCCATTTGCGCTCCGGGCACGTACTCTGCGGGTATGCGCCGGATCATGGGAACCGAGGTGGAGTACGGCATCTCAGTGCCCGGGGACTGCACTGCCAACCCAGTCCTGACCTCAACTCAAGTTGTGCTGGCCTACGCCGCAGCGGCCGAAGTGCCGCGAGCCAAGCGAGCCCGGTGGGACTACGAGGTGGAGTCCCCGCTGCGGGACGCCCGCGGGTTCGACCTGGGTGTTCCCGGAATCGCGCAGCCCGATCCGGAATTGGACGATCTCGGCGCGGCGAACGTTATCCTCACCAACGGCGCCCGGCTCTACGTCGACCATGCGCACCCCGAGTTCTCCAGTCCCGAGGTCACCAATCCGCGCGACGCGGTGGTCTGGGACAAGGCCGGCGAGCGGATCATGGAGGAAGCCGCGTTGCGCGCCCGCACCGTGCCTGATCAGCCTCCCTTCCAGCTATACAAGAACAACGTCGATGGCAAGGGCGCCTCCTACGGTACCCATGAGAACTATTTGATGGCGCGCTCCACGCCGTTCACGATGGTCATCGCCGGGTTGACCCCGTTCTTCGTCTCCCGCCAGGTGATCTGCGGATCCGGTCGGGTGGGCATCGGACCCGCCGGGGAGCACCCCGGGTTCCAGCTGTCGCAGCGGGCGGATTACATCGAGGTCGAGGTTGGGCTGGAGACCACCCTCAAGCGTGGCATCATCAACACCCGGGACGAGCCGCATGCCGACGCCGACAAGTACCGGCGGCTGCACGTCATCATTGGTGACGCCAACCTCGCCGAGTACTCCACCTACCTCAAGGTCGGTACCACGGCGTTGGTGTTGGACCTGATTGAAGCTGGGGAACGCTTCGACGACCTGCGCTTGGTCGATGCAGTGCGGGCAGTGCACACAATCAGCCGCGACCCGTCCCTGAGGGCGACGGTGGAAATATCCGGTGGTCGCCACCTCACCGGCTTGGAGCTACAGCGCGCTTACCACGAGCGGGTCGCGCAGTTCTTCGCGCGCAACGGTGGCCCAGACAGTACCTCAGACAGCAGCCTGGATAGCGGAGCCGAGGGCGCTGAGCACATCCTCAGCACCTGGGGGGAGGTGCTTGACGCGCTCGCGCGGGACCCGATGGAGTGCGCCGACCGGCTGGACTGGCCGGCCAAGCTGCAGCTACTTGAGGGCTACCGGGCCCGGGACGGTCTGGGATGGGGCTCGCCCCGGCTGCAACTGGTCGATCTACAGTACTCCGACGTGCGGATGCACAAGGGCCTGTACAACCGCCTGGTGGCCCGGGGCTCGATGAAACGGTTGGTCACCGAGGAGGAGGTGCGCGCAGCCATCACCCGCCCCCCGGAGGACACTCGCGCCTACTTTCGCGGTCGGTGTCTGGAGCGCTACGCCACGGAGGTGGCCGCAGCATCCTGGGACTCGGTGATCTTCGATCTCGGTCGCGAATCCCTGGTCCGAATCCCGACCTTGGAACCGCTACGGGGTACCCGCGCGCACGTCGGGGCGCTGCTGGATGCCTCGAACACGGCCGCGGAGCTGGTGGCGGCGCTCACCCGGGGCTGATCACCCGACTGGCCTGGCGGCAGTTGTTGGCGTTGCTGGGTACTGTTTGGCTTGAAACAACTCGGTCGGGAGGCGAAATGTCGCGGGAGAAGGTACAACGCCAAGGCGGCGGTGGAGACGACGAGACGACCGACGGTGCGCCAGTCGGTCAGGAACGTCGGGAGAAGCTCGGTGAGGACGTGGACGCGATCCTTGACGAGATCGACGATGTGCTCGAGGAGAACGCCGAGGACTTCGTCCGGGCCTATGTCCAGAAGGGCGGCCAGTGACAGGCTAGCCGAGCGGTCCGGGCATCATGTTCGGTACAGCGGGTGACTGGCACACGACAGACTCCTCACAGGAGAAACTGGGACAACGGGAGCAAGGAGACGATCACAGCCGATGGACCAGTCCTCGGTCGGGCGCTATCCGGGCGCAGCTTTGCCGGCGTCGTACTTCATGGTGGGCAACTCGTCGTTCACCGATTTCCTCGCCGCGACGTCCCCTGAGCTGTTGCCCGGTCGCCGGGTGAGCAGTGTGCCGGCTGGCGCTGAACCGGTGGTCGGCCGGCACGGCACGACCATCGTGGCGGCCACCTTCAGCGGCGGGGTGCTCATCGCGGGGGACCGCCGGGCGACGAGGGGCAACCTCATCGCCCAGCGCGATATGGAGAAAGTGTTCGTCGTCGACGACTACTCCGCGGTGGGTATCGCCGGGACAGCCGGTGTCGCCTTGGAGATGGTGCGGTTGTTCGCCGTCGAACTGCGGCACTACGAGAAGATTGAAGGGGTGCCGCTGACCCTGGACGGCAAGGCGAACAAACTGGCCGGCATGGTTCGAGGCAATCTCGAAGGCGCCATGCAGGGGCTAGCAGCGGTGCCGCTGTTCGTCGGCTACGACCTCGATTCCACCGAGCCGGACCGGGCCGGTCGAATCGTCTCCTACGATGTTGTCGGCGGCCGATACGACGAGATGCTCGGTTATTACTCAGTGGGCTCGGGTTCGTTGTTCGCTCGCTCATCGTTGAAAAAGCTGCATGACCCGATGATGGAGGTCGACGCCGCTGTCCGGGTTGCCATGGAGGCCTTGTTCGACGCCGCCGACGATGACAGTGCGACCGGCGGGTTGGACCTCGTCCACCAGATCTACCCGGTGGTGGTCACGGTCACCGCAGCGGACGGGGCTGTCCGGATGTCCGACGAGCAGGCCGGTCAGGTCGCCGACCTTGTGGTGGAAACCCGCAAGCGCAAGCCCGGCGGCTGACGCTACCCTCATCTTTCCTGCTGAATCCGTCTCCACCCAGGAGTTCCCGCTGTGACAATGCCGTTCTACGCCTCGGTCGAGCAGGTCATGCGCGACCGCTCGGAGCTCGCCCGCAAGGGCATCGCCCGGGGCCGCGGTGTCGTCGTGCTCAGTTACTCACGTGGCGTGCTGTTCGTCGCCGAGAACCTGTCCACAGCGCTGCACAAGGTTTCGGAGATCTACGATCGGATCGGCTTCGCCGCCGTCGGCCGCTACAATGAGTACGAGAACCTCCGCCAAGCCGGGATCCGGCACGCCGACGTTCGCGGCTACTCCTACGATCGGCGTGACGTAACCGGACGGGCGTTGGCCAACGCCTACGCACAGACTTTGGGGACGATCTTCTCAGAGCAGCAGAAGCCTTTCGAGGTGGAGCTGTGCGTCGCCGAGGTGGGTTCCAACCCCGACTCCGATCAGCTCTACCACCTGACCTACGACGGCTCGATCGTTGACGAGCCGGACTTCGTCGTGATGGGAGGCCAGGCCGACGTCATCTCCACGGCGCTCAAGGAGCCCTTCCGACAGGACATGGACACTGCGGAGGCCGTCGCTGCCGCAGTGACTGCCCTGAGCTCGGTCTCCACCAGCGTCAACGGGGCCGGAACACGCATCCTGGGCGTCGGCCAGCTCGAGGTCGCGGTCTTGGACCGGTCCCGTCCGCGCCGCGCCTTCCGCCGCATCACCGGGACTGCCCTCACCGCGCTGCTCACCAGCGCGGAGGCCTCGGCCGCCGAGGACCTCCCTGGCCCTATGCCGTCAGACACCGGTACGGGCGCCGATGGCACGAACGGTGGGCCCAGCACCGGCACCTGACTGGCGCCGGCTGGGTGTCCTCAGCGTTCCGGGTCGGGCTCCGGATCAGCAGGCGCCAGCGTGGGATGGCCGCGCTACACCGTACCAGCTCGCGGTCGGCGCGGTTGATTTCCTGCGCTACTCTGCGCAACCAACTCTGCACCGTCACAGCTTAAGTGAGCCCGTACGGACGGCCTGCAGGATGGCCACAGCGGCCTAGGCTGGAAGACATGCAGCGGCGGATCTTCGGCATTGAGACCGAATTCGGGGTCACCTGCACCTTCCACGGCCAGCGCAGGCTGTCGCCGGACGAAGTCGCCCGCTATCTGTTCCGCCGGGTGGTCTCATGGGGTCGCTCGTCCAACGTCTTCCTGCGCAACGGGTCCCGCCTCTACTTGGACGTGGGCTCGCACCCGGAGTACGCCACTGCTGAGTGTGATGACTTGGCTCAGCTGGTGACCCATGACAAGGCCGGCGAGCGGATCCTCGAGGACCTCCTGGTGGACGCCGAGCGGCGGCTGGCCGACGAGGGCATTGGCGGCGACATCTTCCTGTTCAAGAACAACACCGACTCCGCAGGTAACTCCTACGGCTGCCACGAAAACTATTTGGTAGCTCGTGCTGGTGAATTCTCGCGGATCGCCGATGTGCTGTTGCCCTTCCTGGTCACCCGGCAGCTGGTCTGCGGCGCGGGTAAGGTGCTGCAGACACCCCGCGGTGCGGTGTACTGCCTGTCGCAGCGGGCTGAACACATCTGGGAGGGAGTCTCCTCGGCGACCACCCGTTCCCGCCCGATCATCAACACCCGGGATGAGCCGCACGCCGACGCCGAACGGTATCGCCGCCTGCACGTGATCGTTGGCGATTCGAACATGTCCGAGGTGACCACTTTGCTCAAGGTGGGCACCGCTAACTTGGTCTTGGAGATGGTGGAGGAGGGCGTTGCGTTTCGCGACTTCACGCTGGACAACCCGATCCGGGCGATCCGTGAGATCAGCCACGATCTCACCGGCCGGCGCGGGGTGCGGCTGGCCGGCGGCCGCGAGGCCTCTGCGTTGGAGATCCAGCGGGAGTACTACGCGCGCGCCGCGGATCACGTCGCCCGCCGCGGGTCCGATCCACTGACCGACCGGGTCATGGAGCTGTGGGACCGCACGCTGCGTGCTGTGGAGCAGCACGATCTTGGCCTGATCGATCGTGAGGTCGACTGGGCAATCAAGCACCGGCTGGTGGAACGCTACCGGGCCAAGCATCGGATGGACCTGTCCAACCCGCGGATCGCTCAATTGGACCTCGCCTACCACGATATCCGCCGCGGCCGCGGGCTGTTCGACCTGTTACAGCGCAAAGCGCTGGTCGACCGGGTGACCGACGACGGCGAGATCGAAGCCGCCAAGGACACCCCACCCGCCACCACCCGAGCCAAGCTGCGCGGCGACTTCATCGCCGCTGCTCAGGCCGCAGGTCGCGACTTCACCGTCGACTGGGTGCATCTCAAGCTCAACGACCAGGCCCAGCGCACCGTGTTGTGCAAGGACCCGTTCCGCGCGGTGGACGAGCGGGTAGAGCGGCTCATAGCTTCGCTATGAGCGCCGTGAGTGGCAGTGCCAGTCCACGGCGAGCCGGGAGCTCGCATCGCCACTCACGGGCTGTCCACAGTTAGGCTGCCACCCGTGTCGTCCGCCCGCGTCGAGCGTCTGGTCAACCTGGTGCTGTGCCTGTTATCCAGCCGGCAGTACCTGCCCGCTGAACGGGTCCGGCGGATCGTGCCCGGCTACGCCGATGCCCCTTCCGACGAGGCGTTCTTCCGGATGTTCGAGCGGGATAAGGCTGAGCTGCGCGAACTGGGTGTCCCCCTGGAGACCGGCCGGGCCCCGGGGTTCGACGCCCGCGAGGGGTACCGCATCGCGCGCCGGGACTACGAGCTGCCCGACATCGACCTCGAACCCGAGGAGGCCGCCGCAGTCGCCTTGGCCGCCCGGCTGTGGGATTCCCCGCAACTGGCCGGGGCCGCGCATGGCGCTCTGCTCAAGCTGCGCGCCGCCGGGGTGGAGGTGGACACCGAGCCTTCGGTGGTCGTGCAACCACGGGTGCGCGCCAGCGAGCCGGCGCTGATCCCGTTGATCTCGGCGGTCCAGGCGGGGCAGGTCGTGACGTTTCCCCACCGCAAACATCCCGCCGGGCAGCCCACGGCTCGCACCCTTGAGCCGTGGGGGGTGGTGTCCTGGCGGGGCCGCTGGTACGTGGTGGGACACGACCGAGACCGGGATGCGACCCGCTGCTTCCGGATCTCCCGGATAGTCGGTCCGGTGCGCACTGTCGGTCCCTCGGGGGCGGTGCGGCGCCCAGCAGGAGTAGATCTTCTGGCAATCGTGGCGGGTTCCGCGGAACCGCCGCCGGTGGCACACACCGCCCGGCTATGGCTGGCAGAGGGCCGCGCACACGGCCTCCGCCGACGCGCAACGGTGCTGGGCAGGATGGCCCTGGACGGAGTCGCAGGCGACCTCGTGGCGGTGGAGCTGCCGGGTTATGACGTCGCCGCCCGGTGGATAGCCGGGCTTGGGCCAGACGCCGTGGTGCTGGAACCCGCCGAACTGGCTGCCGCGGTGCGGGCCCGGCTGGTGGCGGCCGCCGGGAGCGCAGGCTGATGGCAGGGGTCACGGAGCGGTTGCCCCGGCTGCTGGCCTTGGTGCCTTATCTGCTGGCTCGGCCCGGTGTGCCGATCGAGGAGGTGGCCGCCGACTTTTCCGTCACGGTCCGGCAGGTGCGCCGTGACTTGGAGCTGCTGTGGATGTGTGGGCTGCCTGGTTACGGGCCCGGTGACCTCATTGACCTGTCCTTCGAGGGTGACACTGTGACCGTCACCTTCGACGCCGGGATGCGTCGCCCGCTGCGACTGTCCGGCGCGGAGGCGATCGCCCTAGTCGTGGCGCTGCGGGCGCTAGCCGAGATGCCTGGCGTGGTGGACGCCGGGTCGGTGCGCCGGGCACTGGCCAAGATCGAGGCGGCAGCGGGGCAGGCCGACGGTGTGGTAGTCGGCTTGGCAAGGGGGGAAGAGGCCGCGCTCACCGCGGTGCGCGACGCGCTGGAGGGCCACCGCGCGCTGCGCATCCGCTACTACACACCGTCCCGTGACACGGTGAGTGAGCGCACCGTGGACCCGATGCGCCTACTTTTGGTCGAAGGACGCAGCTATCTGGAGGCCTGGTGCCGCGTCGCCGAGGACGTGCGGCTGTTTCGGCTGGATCGCATCGAGCATGTCGTAACCCTGGATGAACCGGCGGTGCCACCACCGCACGCCCGCCCCACTGACTCCTCCGCCGGGCTGTTCCGCGCCCAACCCGGCCAGCAGATCGCCGTGCTTACCCTGGCCCCGGACGCTCGCTGGGTCGCTGAGTACTACCCGGTGGACGAGCTGATCGAGGGTGAAGGGGGAGCCGCGACTGTGCGAATGCGGTACGCCGAGACCGGGTGGATGGTGCGTCTGGTGCTGGGGTTGGGCGCCGACGTCGTTGTCCGGGAACCCGCCGAGTTGGCTGCGGCGGTGGCGCAGCGGGCCCTCGCGGCGGTGCGCAGGTCCAGCCACCTGCCCTCGCACGAGGCGAGCTAACGTCATCAGTGTGCCTTACCTGATCAGCGTGTTGGCGGCCGCCGCTGGCGTCGTGGTACTGCTCACGTTGCTGACGCGACTGGCCGGCCCAGCGCGCCGGCTGGCCGGGACGGTGCACCGCAGCCGTGCTCACTGGGTCGATCGCACGGGCTTGCTGGCGGCGCGGACCGCTGCACTGCGGGTGCAGTTGGACCGGCGACGCCACCGCAACTGGCGGAACTCTGGACAGCTCCCACCCATCATCGGCCGCGTAGCATCGATCCCGCACCCGAGGCACGAGAGGGGGCCCGCAATGGGTATTCCGTCCGGGTTGGGAAATTCCGGTGCCGCAACGGCACTATCCGCTGATGGCGAGGAGTGGTGAGCGGGATGCGTTTTCCAGCTCGACCGGGCCGCCGGCGCAAGATGAATCCGGAGGGCCGCATGCCCTTCATGGAGCACCTTCGCGAGCTGCGCTACCGATTGTTAATCGCGCTGTCGGCGATCGCGTTCGGCGGCGTCCTCGGGTTCGTCTGGTGGGGGGTGTCGCCGTTCGGCTTGCCCAGCCTCGGCGACCTGCTCACTGGCCCGTATTGCGCTCTGCCCCCCACGCTACGGCTGACCCCGAATCCGGGCCGGTGTCAATTGCTGCAGACCGCCCCGTTTGAGGTGTTCACCCTCCGAATGGAGGTGGGCGTTGCGGCGGGTGCGGTGTTGACCGCTCCGATCTGGATCTATCAGATATGGGCGTTCATTACGCCTGGCCTTTATGACAAGGAGCGTAAGTTCGCGCTGACTTTCGTCGGTACGGCGAGTGTGCTATTCGCCGGGGGTGCCGTCCTCGCCTACTACGTGGTGCCTACTGGCCTGTCCTTCTTGGCGAACCTCGGCGGCGGCCAGTTCATTACCGCGTTGACAGGTCAGTCCTATGTCAGCTTCCTGCTCACCATGCTGGCGGTTTTCGGCTTGACCTTCGAGCTGCCGCTGCTGGTGGTGATGCTCAACCGGGTCGGTGTGCTGCCGTATGCGAAGTTGAAGCGTTGGCAACGCGGGATCCTGTTCGGGCTGTTCGTCGTGGCCGCAGTCGCCACCCCCGGCAACGATCCGATCTCCATGTTGGCGCTGGCCTTCGCATTAGTCGTGCTGTTCGAGACCGCGGTGCTGATCGCTCGGGCGCATGACCGCGCCGTCGCGCACCGACGAGCCGAGCAGGGCTGGGACGATCTCGACCCTGACCAGCCCTCGCCGCTGGATCATCAGGTGGAACACGTGCCATCGGATGACGCGACACCCCGCTACGACGACGCGACTTAGGCAATGACCACCGCGTGGGCTACCCGTGAGAGGTCGTTATTCTGCGTATCCAACCCCAGGCACGCCGCCAAGATCGTGAAGAGCTGAGGCTAGTGACGCTCGGTGCTGCCGATGGCGACGGGGTGTTACGTCCCAATTATCGCAGGCGAGCAGTTTAGGCGGATGAATGGGAGTGTCTCACCGTCAGAAATCACCTGATAGAGCCGGGAATCACCTGATAGAGAAATCGAAGTTGTGTATTTCTTAGGCTATATATGAAAAGTGACGTGAGTGGGTGCTCTGCTGCAAGCAGTGGAGTCGAGTGGGAGGAGCAAGCGTCATGGAGCTGACAGAAACACCCCATACGGTCGGAGCGGGGTTGGTGGCCTCGGACCAGGAGCAGACTGCGGTGGCGGAGTTGATGGAGCCTTCGGAGCGCCTGGTTGCCGACCCGCCGCTCTACAGTCCGCCAGCTAGCGCTCTTGTTCTTGCCCTGGTCTCGCCAACGGAGCCGACGGACGACCCGGACGACGAATAGCGACATGTCGGTGGTCTCCGGTTCGCCGCGGGTGGTGTACGCCGCGGCGGTGGAGAGGCTGGCCGCGAGCGTCGTGTGTGCCCTGGGGAGTGCGGACGGTGTTTTCCGACTCCGCGACCAGCTCCCCGGGTCTGAGGGTATGGCGGGGCTGGCCGCGCTCCGGATACTCGGCCCGGATGCCCTCGCGCCGTTCGTGTTGAGCGGGCACCGGTTTAGCGCGGAGGATGCAGAGATGGTAGCGGCCAGCCTGCGCGTCTTTCCGATGGCCGCGCCAGGTGCCCAGATAGCGAGCCAGCTCGAAGGCGGGGTGCCGGTACGGGCACTGCGGGACTGGGCCACCGGCCAGGTGCTGACCCGCCTGGGTGCGCGCGGATTCGCCCGACCCTATCCGCGGGAAGCGGGTGTTGGCCGGGACCGCGGCTGGCTACGGTGGGCGGTAGTGCTAGCGCAGTTATCGCCGCTGGCCTCACCTGGTGTGGACAGCCCCGTGCACGCTCAGGTGCGCCGATACCCGCAGGAGGTGGCCCGAGGGGTGACCTGGGCCATGCTGCGTCGGGATTATCTGACCGCCGTGCGGCTGGTCCGCTGGCTGCTCGCCGAAAATGAGCCGGTGGAGGATCCGTGGTTTCCGCTGGAGCCGGTGATGCGACATGTGGAGCTGGTCGCCGAGCCGAACGCTCGGCTGTTGCTGGAACTCGCGGTGGCGCGTCGCAGCCGGGAGGGGTCAGTCTCGTGACATCGTCCGCAGCTGCTGCTGCCGCGACAGCGCAGCTGGTGGCGGGGCGCGCGCTGGGCTGGCTGGACGCGGCTGTCGAGCACTTCACGCTGCCGGAGCAGGTGCCGCCCGACCAAGTCGATGCCGATGGGAAGATCAAACCACTCGGTGAGTTGGCGCTGGTTGGATCCCTGGTGATCCGCGAGGGAGCAGCCGGGCACCGGCAGGCGCACATCGCCGCTACGCTGGTCGAGTTTGCCTGGCGGCAGCTGCGCGGCGGTGAGGTGTTGTATGAGTTGCAGCGCGCCAACCCGGTTACCACGTATCCGATGGAGGTCTACGCGCCGTTCGTTCGCGCCGGGTACCACCACCGACAGCTAGCGGAGTTGCTTGCGCACCTGGGCGGCTTGCGCGCGGCGCAGGTAGCCGAGCTCATGCCCAACCGGGCGCTGGCGGTGGTTAACGCCAACCGTACTCTGGGCCTGCCCGACCGCGCCGACATCGCGACTCTGACCGCTCGTACCTGGCTGGGCGGCACCCCCGAGCCGTGGGCGGTCGACTTCCTCACCTTGTATGCGATGACCCATACGGTCTTTCACCTCACCGATTGGGGTGCCCATCCCAGCGGCTTGCCGAATCATGTGCAGGTCTACCTGCATGCCTGGTTGCCGGCCTGGTTGGAGGTCTATCTCGAAGCTGGTCAGTGGGATCTGATCGCCGAGTTGTTGATCGTCGATTTGTGCCTCACCGAGCCTGATTTTTATCCGCAGGCCTGGGAATACCTGGCCGGCGCCCAACATGCCGACGGATTGGTGCCTTACGGGCCGGTGCGGGTGCCGCGGGAGGTTGCCAAGGCGTTTCGCAACCACTATCACCCGACTCTCGTTGCCGCGATCGCCGGAACGTTGGCTGTTTCCCGCCGGATGACCCAGGCCACCCAGGTGCCCTCAGCCGCACCGTGACCAGCACCCGCACTGACCTGGCCGGGTGGTTGGATGCGCCATCGCGGGCGATGGCCGCCGCCAGCCATGGGCCGGCTACCGTGCTGGCCGCTCTGTGGGGTGGTGAGCGGGCGGTGGCCTGCCACGGCACACCCGCCTGGCACACGGACACCGCGGTGAACGCGCACACCCTGTTTGAGCTGGGTTCGGTCACCAAGACCTTTACCGCGCTGCTGCTGGCCGAGATGGCCGTCCGTGGCGAGGTCGGCTACGACGACCCGATCACCGCCTACTTGCCGCCTGGAGCCCTCCCGCGCCGTACGGCTGCCGAGTCAATCACATTGGCACACCTGGCCACCCATACCGGTGGATTACCTCGCGTGCCGACCAACTTGCTGTTGCCGATGGTCTCCACCTGGTGGACCAACCCCTACGCCGGCTACCGCCTCCATGACCTCTACCGGGCCACCACCCGCATCCGGCCTCGGTACCCGCCGGGCACCCGGGTGCGGTATTCCAACTTCGGAGTGGGATTGCTCGGACAGCTGCTGGCCAACGCCGCAGGAAGAGACTACCCAGGACTGGTCATTGATCGCGTCTGCCACCCGCTGGGCCTGACCGAGACCCGGGCCGTCGCTGATCCCGGCTGCGCCAGCGGATACCGTCGTGCCCAGCCCGTACCGCCGTGGGAGATGGACGCGCTCGCCCCTGCGGGTGCCCTGCGCTCCAGCGCCACCGATCTGCTGCGCTACCTCGACGCCCAGCTGCACCCGCAGTCCACCCCGCTGACCGACGCGTTGCGTGCCGTCCAGATGCCGCGAGCGGCCGTCCGAGGCAAAGACAGTATCTGCCTGGTATGGAACCATCGCGCCTTCCGTCGCTATGAGCTGTTCTTCCACAGCGGCGCCACCCGCGGCTTTACTGTCTTCCTCGGCTTTTGCCGCCAAGCCGACGTCGGTGTCATCGCGCTCACCAACGGCTCATGGACACGGCGGGACACCGTGATCCCTACTGCGTATGCCTTGCTCAAGACGCTGACGAAAGAACGGCTGTGAGGGCATGGCGTCGAAGGGGGCAAACGCGGCCACCGTGGTGCTCGAACCCGTATCGAGCACCGTTGCCCACTGACGAACCGTATGATGCCGCGTTGTGCGCGCCACGCTGATCGTCAATCCTCATTCCGGCCGCGGCGCGGCGGCGCGGGTCGCCGGCACCGTGGCCAGCACACTGCGTGCCGCGGTGCCCGGGCTGGTCGCCACGGTGACCGCGGATGCGGCGGGTACCAGCAAACTCGCCGCGCAGGCCGCGGAGCGTGGCGATGACGTGCTCGCCGTGCTGGGCGGGGATGGCACTGTGGGCCTGGCCGCTGAGGCCGTCGCAGGCACCGGAACCGCGCTGGCCGTGCTGCCCAGCGGGACCGGCAACGACCTGGCGGCCGCGCTGGGCATCCCGGTCGATCCGGTGGACGCCGCCCGGCACGTCGTCGAGGCGCTGAGCTCCGGGCAGCGGCGCCGGATCGATCTGGGTCGGGTCAGGGGCGGAGCTTGCTTCACCACAGTGCTGTGCACGGGCTTCGATGCGGCGGTAAACGCGCGGGCCAACGCGATGCGCTGGCCCGCCGGGCCACGCCGGTATGACCTGGCGGTGCTGGCCGAGCTCGCCGCGTTGACTCCCCGGCTGGTGCGGGTGCGCGCTGGGGAGACCGAGGTGGAGCTGGAGGCGATCCTGGTCGCGGTCGGCAACGGATCCAGCTACGGCGGTGGGTTGCGGATCTGCCCGGATGCCACGCTGGCTGACGGCTTGCTCGACGTGATTGCCATCGCTGCGGTGACCCGGCGCCGGTTGCTGCGGGTATTCCCGTCGCTGCGCGCTGGCGCCCATGTGCACGAGCCGGAGGTGACCGTGCTGCGGGGGACGGCCGTGCACATCGACGGCGACCCCAGCTGGCCCGTCTACGCCGACGGGGAGCCGCAGGACACCCTGCCAGTGACCGTGCATTGCGAACCCGGTGCGCTCACCGTCGTCGCCTAGCCTGGAACAGTGGCCAACTCTCCCAGCGAGGCGTCCGCAGCGGCTCGCCAGCGGGTCGCCCTACCTGGCCTCGCCGAGTTCGTTCGCGGCTTGACCTTTCAGCTCGACCCATTCCAGCGCGCGGCGTGCGAGGCGCTGGAGGAAGGACACGGCGTACTGGTGTGCGCGCCCACCGGTGCAGGCAAGACCGTAATCGGCGAGTTCGCGGTACACCTGGCGCTCGCGCAGGGCCGCAAATGCTTCTACACCACGCCAATCAAGGCGCTGTCCAACCAGAAGTACGCCGATCTGGTGGCCCGGCACGGCGCGGACACTGTGGGCCTGCTCACCGGGGACACCTCAATCAACGGCAGCACCTCGGTGGTCGTGATGACCACCGAGGTGCTGCGCAATATGCTCTATTCCGCGTCGTCCACCCTCGACGGGCTGGCCTATGTCGTGATGGACGAGGTGCACTACCTCGCCGACCGGTTCCGCGGTGCGGTGTGGGAAGAGGTGATCCTCAACCTCCCGGAAAGCGTGCGGCTCGTCGGTCTGTCCGCCACGGTGAGCAACGCCGAGGAGTTCGGCGAGTGGCTCGTTGACGTCCGCGGTGAGGGCGCGGTGGTCGTCGACGAGCACCGTCCGGTGCCACTGTGGCAACACATGATGGTCGGTTCGCGGATGTTCGACCTGTTCGCCAGGAACAGCACCGCCAGCAGCGACCGCCTCACCGTCGACCCGCACCTCCTCCGGCGCGTGCAGGAGTTGGAGCGCCACAGCGGGTGGGATCGCCCGCGCCACGGCGGACCCCGGTTCCGGCCGCCGACCCGGGCGGACGTTGTGGCGCGGCTGGATCGCGACGCCTTGCTGCCCGCGATCACCTTCATCTTCAGCCGAGCCGGCTGCGAGTCCGCGGTGAGCCAGTGCGTCCGCAGTGGGCTGCGACTGACCACTCCCGAGGAGTCCCGGCAGATCCGCCAGGTGGTGGACACCCGCACCGCCGACCTGCCCGAGGGCGATCTCGGTGTGCTTGGCTTCTGGGAGTGGCGCGACGCGCTGGAGCGGGGCGTCGCCGCTCACCACGCCGGGATGTTGCCCGCGTTCAAGGAGACTGTGGAGGAGCTGTTCGTTCGCGGGTTGGTCAGAGCGGTGTTCGCCACCGAAACCCTTGCGTTGGGGATCAACATGCCGGCTCGCACGGTGGTGCTGGAACGGCTGATCAAGTTCAACGGGGAGGCGCACCTCGATCTCACCCCTGGCGAGTACACCCAGCTCACCGGGCGGGCCGGGCGGCGTGGCATTGACGTCGAGGGCCATGCGGTTGTGCTGTGGCAACCGGGCGTGGATCCGGCGCAGGTGGCCGGGCTCGCCTCCACCCGCACCTATCCGCTACGCAGCTCGTTTCGGCCCGGCTACAACATGGCCGTCAACCTGGTCGACCGGGTTGGGGTGGCCGCCGGGCGGGCGCTGCTGACGCGGTCCTTCGCCCAGTTCCAAGCGGACCGCTCGGTGGTCGGCCTGGCTCGGCGGATTGATCGCAACGTCGAGGGTTTGGCGGGCTACGCCGAAGCGATGGCTTGCCACCTGGGTGACTTCGCCGAATACGCTCGGCTGCGCAGGCAGATCTCTGAGCGGGAGCGGATGCTGGCCCGCCACAGTGGTGCGGCGCGCCGGGCTGGAGTGGCAGCGTCGCTGGTCCAGCTCGAGCGTGGCGACGTTATCGTGGTTCCCGGCGGCCGCCGGTCAAGGCTGGCCGTGGTGCTCGAGCTCGGTGACGGTCCCAGCGAGGATCCTCGCCCACTGGTGCTCACCGAGGACTGCTGGGCGGGGCGGCTCTCGATTGCCGACGTCCCGCATCCGGTTCAGGCGCTGGACCGGATGCGGCTACCCAAGCGGGTCGAGCACTGGGTTCCCCGGGTGCGCCGCGACCTCGCGTCGGCACTGCGCCATCAGCTCCAGGGCCGTCAGCTCCAGGGCCGTCAGCTCCAGGGCCGTCAGCTCCGGGACGAGACCGGCATCGCAGTACCGTTCCGGATCCGACGGCGCAGCGGGGCGGCTGACGACGCCGAACTGGCGGCCCTGCGCCGCGCGCTGCGGGCGCACCCCTGCCACGGCTGCGACGACCGGGAGGCGCATGCCCGGTGGGCAGAGCGTTACGACCGACTGGACCGCGAGACTGACACGCTGCGCCAGCAGGTCGCGGCCACGACGCATTCACTGGCCCGCACATTTGACCGGATCCGGGCCCTGCTGGCTGAGCGTGGATACCTGGAGGGTGAGCAGCTCACCGAGCACGGCCGCCGACTGGCCCGGTTGTGGTCGGAGACCGACCTGCTTACCGCGGAGTGCCTGCGACACGGGATCTGGGATGACCTGGAGCCCGCCGAGCTCGCCGCGGTGACCTCAGCGCTGGTCTACGAGGCTCGCGGAGACACGACCACCCCTCGGGTTCCCGCTGGTCCGGTGAGCGACGCACTGGTGGCTACCATGCGGTTGTGGGCAGAGCTGGAGGCCGATGAGCGGCGGTACCGGCTGGAGCGAACCCGCGAACCCGATCCGGGTTTCACCTGGCCGATGTACCGGTGGGCGCGTGGGGAATCGCTGTCGGCGGTGTTGGTGGCTGCCGAGAACAACGGTGTTGAGTTGTCCGCCGGAGACTTTGTCCGGTGGTGCCGGCAGGTGCTGGACGTGCTCGACCAGGTCCGGGGTGTCGCCGGAGACGACTCCCAGGTCGGGGCAACGGCAGCTGATGCAGTGCGCGCAGTGCGCCGTGGCGTGGTCGCGCTAGGGACCGTCTGAGACATCCTCATCGGGGTCGACACGCCGAACGATGTAACGGGCAGCCTCCTCATGCGCTGGGAACCCCTCGTACCGGGCAAGCTCCACAGCCGTTGGACCAACGCTGCTCACGCCGGTCGCGGACACATAGGCAAACGATGACCTTTTTAAAAGTTCGTTTACACCCATACACGAGTAGGTTCGCGCATGTCGACCGGTGGGAAGGATCGCGTTCACGCCAATAGAAAAGTTGCCAAAAGCGATCGAGGTGTTTTCACCCAAGAGTACCTCGCCCGCGTGAGTTATCGCCGGCAACACGTCAAACGGGTTGTCGACAAGAACACGCAGATGCTCCGGCGCGTACTCGTTGACAAACGAAATCGAATCTTGCAGCCCTTCGGTGATGACGATACCACCGTAATTGGATAAGACCGTCTTGCAGTTCCGCGCTCGGGTCTCCGGTAATTTATTCACCAGGTCGGCGAGGCGATCGACCACTGCAGCTGCGAGTGTACTTGAATGAGTTACGAGGAGAGCGGCCGAGTCCTCTCCATGCTCCGCCTCGACCACCAGTTCACGTGCGGCGATCTCAACGTCTGCGGAAGAATCGCACAAAATTACAGACTCGCTTGGGCCGGCTGGAGGACCTGGGTCTACGGTACCGGACAGAATTCGTCGCGCAGCGGTCACGTACTGGTTTCCAGGTCCGAGGATCTTGTCGACCTTGGCAACACTGTCGGTCCCATATGCCATAGCCGCGATGGCCTGAGCGCCACCAACCTTGATGATATTCTCCACGCCACACAGGCGGGCTGCGACGAGGGACGCGGGATCCACTGACCCGTCAGTTCCCGGAGGGGTGCAGATCACAATTTCAGGCACTCCCGCGATGACTGCCGGGATACACAGCATAATCATGACGGATGGAAAGGACCCCTTTCCCCGTGGGACGTATAACCCTACGGAGGAAATGGGGGTTACACGCTCACCCGCTATTACCCCTGGTGCTATTTCTTTCATCCAGCTAGGAGGGGGAAGCTGAAATTGATGGTGATTTCGAACATTCCGTATTGATTGAATCAGAGCAGCGCGAAGGTCTTTGCTGACAAGCTTATCGGCTCGATCGAACTCTTCTTCGCTAACACGAAGCTGGCCCTCGCTCAACTCGGCGCCGTCATACTGACGGGTGAGTCGGATGAGAGCGGTGTCACCGCCTGACCGAACAGCGGTCAGCACCTGCCGCACGGTTGCCTCAACATCCTGCAGGTTGTCCTGTGCCCGTTGTTGCAGTAGCTGGCTTCTCCGTTCCCGTGACAGCTGTGCCAAAATATAGTGATTGACCTTCATGTGTCCAGTCATGACCGTCCTCAAGTTCCTTTGCTCGGCTAGAGCGGTATCTTATTTCTTCGCGAGCCAACTGGGGCTTCCCCTGTACCCTTTCAGGTAAGATTGAAACACGCCAACAAATTGCTGCATCTCATGCATGGTTCCCAAACTTACGCGAAAGGATCCTTGGAGCGCGGGAGCTGACATCGATCGTACAAGTACACCTGAATTGCGAAGGTAGGCGACAGCCTTAGTGCAATCTGGTGGCCGCACGAGCAGGAAATTTGCCGATCCGGGCCACACCTCGACGCCCACTTCCAGAAGAGATTGCACAACGTATGGCTTTATCTCTTCCATCGCATGCCTACATTCAGCACGCACGGCATCGGTCCGCGCCAGTTGAGCCAGTC
>Ga0213881_10000206_pt1 | contig 46652 bp, 37 predicted proteins | sample BarmaccoBMER_R08_FD_160104 | JGI IMG/M metagenome (GOLD analysis project Ga0213881, IMG submission 160104) | Barbacenia macrantha exposed rock microbial communities from rupestrian grasslands, the National Park of Serra do Cipo, Brazil - ER_R08 ...
CTCGCCATCGGAGCCATCCGGCTCACCGGCCGACGCGACATCACCGAAGCAACCCGCGCGGCAGCCCGCGACATGCACCGCCCCTTCAAGATCCTCAAACTCACATCATGATCTTGAAACAACCGTGCGCAGTAGGCGACCCAAGGTTTCCCGGGCAATGGGCTTAGTACGACCTGGTGCCGTAAACCCTGCGTCGGTGAGGATTTCGAGTAGGCTGTCAATGGTCTGTTGTCCAGTTGCAAATAACTCAAAGGCTTGTCGGACGAATGGGGCGCGTTCCTCGTCAACAATGATGGAGTTGACCTTGTGGCCGTCCACCAGCATCCGGGTATTGAGATAGCCGAGCTTGACAAGGTCGAGGGTACCGCCGTTGCGGGCTTTGTTGGCCATCTTGGTAGCAATATCCTGGCCGCTTAATCGAACCTGTACCTCATTCATGATGTCGGTTCACTTCCGCTTGCACGTAAGTACGTTTTCAGGATCGTTTTGCTATCTTTTGGTCACTTGCTGACGCCAAGACAACACGGAATGACCGCAGATGTCGAACTTTCGTGTGGGAGAAATTTCGAGGTCATCACAGCTGTCAGCAACCAACCGAAATAGCAGTCCCTGAATCCGCGGGTTCGGGGTTGAGTCCCTGGCGCCGCACCAGTTTTGACGGCTATTCGTGACGCACAGGCGGCCGCTACTGCTCCCGCTGTTCGGGTATGGGAGGCAGCACCGGCAGGCGCCGTACTCGAAGCCGACTGCGCTCGATAACCACGATGGCTCCTTGGCCAAGATCATCGTGCAGCCGGAAGGTTCGCCAGCAGAACAGCGGCCTGCTCTTCCGGCGTCATGGGTTCGTATGTGCGCAATAGCACGAATGATGGCGCGACCGTGCACTGTCGAGCCAGCAGTTCGCCAAAGTCGGTGTCCTCGGACACGAGGATGAACGTGTGCTGCCGCGTGAACGCCAAGATCATTGAGCCGGTTGCGTGCTGCAGATCGTGGTCACGAACGTGAGCAGCCTCGATGCCAGCGTCACGCAGCAACTGTGCAACACGATGCGAGAGGTTGGAGTCGAGAAGGAACTTCATCACCGAGCTGCCAATGGCAGCTCACGCTCCTGAACCGCTGCGGCGGCGTACTCCAGAGCAGCCAGGATGTCGTCGGGCTCCAGGTCAGGAAAATCCTCCAGGATCTCCCCCGTATCCCGCCCAGCCGCCAGCTGGCCTAGGATAGTACTGACCGGGATGCGCAGGTCACGGATACACGGCAGCCCGCCCATCTTCCTTCTCGTGGTCGATGGTGATTCGATCAAACGCCATGGTTGTGACCTCCAGTGATCATACTAGCTCCTGTCAGTTCGGTCCTACTTGCTCGCCTCGGTTAATGCGTACGCTCGGTTACGTCGGGCGACGTTGTAGGCATGGTGTCACCCGCTGCCGAGGATGGCGATGAGCGCCCAGCTGCCTGGCTGCCCGCAGCCCTCGGCGTCATCGCTGCCGCCCTCGCCGTGGGTCCTGGTGGACACCACCACCCTCGACCAGGCTGCCGCCGCGCTGGCCCGCCTCGAAGCGTGGCTGACTGGTGCTGACCCGGCCGCGACCGCCGAGGCCGCGCCCGCCTTGTCCCGCGGCGAGGACGACCCGGCCGGGGTGGCCCGCTGGGTTGGCACGCTGGTCGACCACTTGCGTCACCGCGTCGAGGAGGTGGACTCGTGATCGTGACGAGGCCACCCGGGCCACCCGCCGCCGCACCGCCGGGCTACCAGCCGGGGAAGACCTTCGCGTCCTGGCGCGAGGCCGACAGCTCCATCCCCGCCGCCACCCAGCAGGCCGCCGACAACTCCACCGCCCGCGCCATCACCAAGATCACTCGAGTCGACCTGATCGTGGGCGATGACATCGGCATGCTGCCCGCCGGCCAGGACGCCGCCGACGCGCTCTACCGCGTCATTGACGCCGCCGCGGTCGCCCTGCGCTAGCTTGTCACGTCCACGACCAGGCCTGCTTCCCCGGCGGATTCGTGGCCAACGCCGCCCCCGGATGTCCTTGCCGCCGTCCGCCGCGACGTGCACCCGATCCCGGCGTGCCGGGACGCTTGAGCTGGCGCGCCCTGTGGCAGGATGCCGCGGGTGCGTTTCCATGCCGATCTGCACATTCACTCGAAGTACTCCCGGGCTTGCAGCAAAGACTGCGATCTGGAACATCTGACCTGGTGGGCGCGGCGCAAGGGCATCACGCTGGTAGGTACCGGCGACTTCACCCATCCGGCATGGTTCGATCACCTGCACGAGAATCTCGTGTCGGCGGAGCCGGGGCTGTTCCGGCTGCGCGAGGATCTGGACCGGGACATCACCTGCAGGTTGCCGCCGAGCGTGGCCGCAGCCGACGTGCGATTCATGCTGTCCGTGGAGATTTCCACGATCTACAAGCGCGGTGAGCTCACCCGTAAGGTCCATCACCTGGTGTATGTGCCCCACTTCGACGCGGCCGCGGAGTTCAATCGCAGGCTCGGCCGAATCGGCAACCTGGGTTCTGACGGGCGCCCTATCCTCGGCCTGGACTCCCGTGACCTGCTGGAGATCACTCTGGAGTGCGGCGAGGGTGCTTATCTGGTGCCGGCGCATGTCTGGACGCCGTGGTTCGCCGTGCTGGGCTCGAAGTCCGGGTTCGATGCGATCGAAGACTGCTATGTCGACCTCGCTGACCATATCTTCGCGCTGGAAACTGGGCTGTCCAGCGACCCGGTCATGAACTGGCGGATCTCCGGTCTTGACCGCTACCGGCTGGTGAGCAACTCCGACGCACATTCGCCCCCCATGCTCGGCCGCGAAGCCACGGTGTTCGACACCGACCTCGATTACTTCGCAATCCAGCGGGCACTCGAAACCGGCGCCGGGCACGCGGGATCGGTCGAGTTCTTCCCCGAGGAAGGCAAGTACCACGTCGACGGGCATCGCAAGTGCGGCGTCCGGATGGAGCCGCAGCAGACCCGCGAGCACGGCGGGACCTGTCCTGAATGTGGCAAGCAACTCACGGTTGGCGTGCTGAGCCGGGTTGAGGAACTGGCCGATAGACCGGAGGGCATCCGGCCCGATGGCGCCGCCGACTTCCGCAGCCTCGTCCCGCTACCGGAGATGATGAGCGAAATCCTCGGTGCGGGACCGAAGAGCAAGACGGTGCTCGGGCAGATCGACAAGCTCACCGCCGCATTGGGGCCTGAGTTGGTGATCCTTCAGGACGTGCCGCTCGACGACATCGAGGTCCATTCGCCGCTCCTTGCGGAGGCCGTTGCCCGGCTACGCCGCGGTGAGGTGACCCGGGAGGCCGGGTACGACGGCGAGTACGGCGTGATCAGGCTCTTCGAACCTGATGAGCTGAAGCGGATCAGCACGGTCACCGCCCCGGCGCTGTTCGACGACGCGCCGTTCGGCGTGAGCGAGCCCATATCAGCCCCGCCGAAACGCACGGCCACGGCTCGGCTCGACGAGCCGGCCCCGTCCGCCGAGACTGAACCACCACAACAGATGCTGGTGTCCGCCACGGGTTCGCTACTCGCCGGGCTCGATCCCGAGCAGCGAGCCGCCGTCGAGATCACGGAAGGTCCACTGCTGATCATCGCCGGCCCGGGAACTGGCAAGACCCGCACGCTGACTCACCGCATCGCCTACCTGATGACGGTGGACGGCGTGGCACCTGAGCACTGCCTGGCGATCACCTTCACCCGCCGCGCGGCCGAGGAAATGGCGGGACGGCTCGCCGTGCTGACGCCCGAACATGCTTCCAAGCTGACCATTGCCACCTTCCACTCCCTCGGCGTGCGCATCTTGCGTGAGCAACATGAGAGGGTAGGGCTGAGCCCACACTTCGGTATCGCTGATCAGGCCCAGCAGATGGCTATCGCGACCGAGATGGCCGGCGACGAGAAGAAAGCTCGGCACCTGCTCACCGACCTCTCCCGGCAGCGCCGAACCGGCGAGCCAGGAATGGAGTTTGCCGACACCGCGGACCGGTATATCAAGGCGCTGCGCCAGCGGAATCTGGTCGACTTCGACGATCTCGTCGCGTTGCCGGTCACACTACTGGAGTCGAACCCGGACCTGGCTGCTGTCTACCGTGATCGGTACCGGTGGATCTCGGTCGATGAGTACCAAGACGTCGACGAGCAGCAATACCGGTTGCTGAGCCAACTCGCAAGCCCTCACGGCAACCTCACCGCGATCGGTGACCCGGATCAGGCGATCTACCGGTTCCGTGGCGCCGACGTCGGGTTTTTCCTGCGTTTCCAGCAGGATTTCTCGGGCGCTCACACGGTGGTGCTCACCCGGAACTACCGGTCAGGGGCGAAGATCCTGACCGCGGCCCTGCAGGTGATCTCTCCGACGACCCTGGTTCCGGACCGCGCGCTGCGGCCGATGGGTGCCCACGGAGACGGCCTGGTCGGGATGCATCACGCGGCCACCGAGCAGGCCGAGGCGTCGTTCGTCGCATGCACAATCGAGCGGTTGCTGGGCGGGGTGTCGTTCCACTCACTCGACAGTGGACGAGTTGACTCCAATGGCACTCCGGGATTGGGAGGGTTGGGCTTCTCCGACTTCGCCGTGTTGTACCGGACCGACCGGCAGGCACGTGTCGTGATGGACGCGCTGACAAGGGCTGGCCTACCGTTTCAGAAACGCTCGCACGACCGGCTGGCCGACCGTCCGGGAGTGGAGTGGATTCTCGGTGAACTGACGTACGCACCGGTCAGCGGTACGGATCCGATGCCGATCCTGGAACGTCTTGGACACACCGCAAGCGCTGTCCTGCGCCGTCTCTTGGCCGCCACCCGAGAAGACGCCGAACGAGAAGACACCGCCACAGAAATCCATGCCGCCGTCGATCTGCTTAAGCCGCTGGCCGACCGATGCGGCGACGACCTGGAGCGGTTTCGCGCCGAGCTGTCGCTCGGCGTTGAAGTGGATACCTGGGATCCCCGCGCCGACCGGGTCTCGCTGCTGACGCTGCACGCCGCCAAGGGACTCGAGTTTCCGGTGGTGTTCGTGGTGGGCTGTGAGGACGGGCTGCTGCCGTTGCGCTGGCCGGCAGTGGCGCCGGACAATGTCGACTCAGAGCAGGTGTGCGAGGAGCGCCGGCTGCTGTTCGTCGGCATGACTCGTGCGCAGCGGCACCTCTATCTTAGCCACGCCGCCCAACGGGTTCGGCAGGGCACCATCCGGAAGACCAGACGGTCACCGTTCCTGGCTGACCTCGATGCCGCCGTGTGCGAGCAGATCGGTGACGCTCTGCCACGCCAGAAGCCCCGAGATACCCAACTCCGGCTGTGGTAGGGCGGTAGTGGGGGACGCTGCGTCATCGTCTAACCCCCAGGTGAGCCTCAGCGTTAGCCAGGACCTTGATCGTCGCCCGATCTTCCAAATTGGGGCTCAGGTGTGTTCATCGTCAGCGAGCTGCCCGGGGGAACAGCGTGATGGCCCCGTGGTGGGACGAATGGCATCCAGATTCGGTCGGGGGTCGGTGTATCTGCGGAGGTACTCCGTGTCTCTATCGGTCAGTGGCGCCGCGCAAAATCGGCCACGCAGGCATCGCCTGCACGCGCTACGACCGAAGGAGAAGTGTCGGTGTCGGCCCGGAGAGATCACATGGCGGCTAGTCATGAGCGCGCAGCGAAAAACTGACCCCGGAAGCGGGTCACTCGTCAGCCTCGGTGCTTCCTCCGGCGCTGATGGTGTGGTGGTGGGCCACGACGCGAGGGTGGTAACGGCGGAGGACATCGACTGGCTCGTTGCCCACCTGCGGGTGGTGGTCACTGCTAGCCCCACCGTCTGGGCGGGCCGCGGGATGACGCTGTTACAACTCAGCGCGCTGCATCTCATCAGCGCGCTGGCACCGATTACCCTGACCGACCTGGCCCAGGCTCTGGGTACCAGACCGTCGGCCACCTCCGCGATGGTCGATCGGCTGACCCGTGCCGGACTGGTCTGCCGCATGCCGGACCCGCGGCACCGTCGACGCGTCCAGTTGACCCTCACCGCCGATGCCGAGCCGATAGTCGGCGATACCGATCTGGACACCGCCAAGCGCTTGCAGGCAGTGCTCAACGGCCTGAATCCGCAGACCCGCGGTCACCTGATCGACATACTCATCGACACCATCCAGCGCTTCGCCGAGTAACCCAGGACTGCCTCAGCCGGGTACGTCCTCGTGCGGTCCCGCGCGCAGGCCGACGCTGCCACGACCCGCTCGCCTGGACGTTTGCGCTATCGGGAGCCCCGCGGCTCAACGCCCCCCGGTTGCACAGCTGACAGGGTGAGGCAGGCGATCCGGGCACCCGCCTTGCCTGCCTGACCCGGCCCCGTGGCGGTCCGCATCGCCTCGTGCACCACGATCGATCCCGGTCCCCGGTCCGTGAACACAAAGGGCACCGTGGTGCGTGACGTGCCGGAGCCGGCTGCATCAGTCCGCACATCCAGCCAAATCTCATTGTTTGGGTTGGCGTACTCCGGGTTGGTCGATGGTGCTTGGGCCGTGGCAGCAGGATCAATACGGTTTTGGTAGTGCGGCCCTTCCGCGTCGGGGAAGCCACCACAGGAGTTGACGTGCGCGTGTACCGCATAGCCTCGGTTAGGCAGCAGCCCGGACACGGTGAACTCCGCGTTGGTGGACTCGCCCGAGGGGGTCAGGGTGGCTTTCAAGTGAGCACCGACTGGCGCCAATGCCGGGTTGTAAGTCTCCGCCCTCGTGGTCGTGGCCGAGGCCGTGGCCGCGATCGGGGTGGGGGTGGGCGCCGTGAGCGTCCCCTCGCCATGGAGAGTAGCCGCGGTTACTGAGCTCATAGTGAGTCCCTTGTAAGCGCAGGCCATCGGCATGAGGGCCACGACGGCGGTGACTGTGGCGAGCATGAGCCGTCGGCGCATCGACCTGCGAACGGTTGCCCGCCGCCTGCACGGCCTCATGCCTGAGCAGAGTGTGTGATGTTGGTCATTCCAAGAGTGTCCCCTCATCAGAGTATAATGCCTCACCGGTGTGCTTCTCGGCGAGGGGAACTGCTCTGCTCTGCGTTTGGATCGCCTGACGGCTTTAGGATCGCCTGACGGCTTTGGATCTAGGATGGCGAGTTGTGACGAGGAGTGCGGCAACCAGCCAGTGGCGCCGTTCGGAGATCAGTCCGTGTCGCTGATCGGGTGGATTCCCGCGTGCCCTTCTTGCAGCCCTGCGGCGGTCTGCTGAGCGGACAGCATCATGGCGCGCAGCATCTCCAACCTGTCCTCTCGCCACCCGGGCGACGGGTCGGTGTCAGTGTACTGACCCACCGAGGTAGTCAACAGGTCCGCCAACTGGCCCAGCCCGCCGAACAAGTCGCCCAGTGCGACTCCGGCGGCGGTCAGGTCGCGGTTATCAAGCGTCGAACCGGAGCGGACCCGATGAAGGGCCTCAGTAATCGCTTCCGTTGCTTCGTCGATCAGCAGCACCGGCTGAGCGGCATTGTCGTCGGCCCAATCGTCTCGTCTGAGCGTGCGACAGCCTCACCAGTACAAATGATCATTGCTGATGCCTTCCGTCGTCGCCGTGAAGTCGGTCAGGTCTACCCGCCAGCACCGACCTAGATCACCTGGTCGTCACTGGCGTCAGCTCCTTCCCTACCACGCGCTCCGCATTGCTAAACATGCATCGTCGAACCTGTAAGCTGGTTCGGGTGATCAGCACGATCAGGGTTGCGGATCGGGGGAGCGCGCTGGCCTATACGTTCGAGGACCTGATGCGCTACCACGGTCCAAGCTCCCCTGGGGGTGTGGCCCACGCCGTGAAGGTGATGGAACGGGTGTTGCCGCTCCTCGAGCCGGGTGGCTTGCCGGAACGCCGCGAGATTGAAGTGGAGACGGCCTTTGCGGGCCCGGGTGCCCGCGATGCGTTCGAAATGGTCATCCGTGCGGTGACGGAGGGCCGGTATGTCATCGACGGCGCATTGGCGCGTCCCGAACTGGGCCCGACGCGCGAGCGCTTCGTTTTCCGGCTCGGTTACCGAGGACGCAGCGTGACGGTGGTTCTCCGCGAGGGATACGTGGGGGAGGAGTTCATCGCGCTGGCGCGTAGGGAGGAGCGGACCGAGCAGCAGGAGAGCCGCCTGACTGTTCTGAAGCGCGAGATGGCTGAACTGCTGCTGGCTACCCCCGCAACCGAGGTGTACGACGTGGATGGCGAGGTCTGACCACACCGACCGCTGGCGTACTTTAGGCCATCTTTCGCCCACTGGTGCGCTTGATGTTGTCATTGCGTTCGGCCAGTACCTTGTGCGGGACCTGCAGCAGGCGTACCAGGGTAACCAGTCCGAGGCCGCCGATCACATTGCCGAGCGCCGAAAAGGCAAACAGTCCCAACCAGTCGGCGTAGCCGAACGGCGCGCCGGCTTGCAGCGCAGCAAAGCAGATCAGGGACGCCACGATCGCGTGGTTCACTTTGCCCGCACCCAGCAAGAAACCCATGAGGACCGCAGGTACCAGGCGTACGCCATCGGACTCCGTGGAGTGCTGGAGGTGGGTCATCAGCGTGATCAGCATCCCGCCGATGAGGGCCAGCGTGAAGGCCTTCCACGTGATGCCCAGCTCGATATAGGACCTTCCCGCCTCCACGGCGGTGGAACGTAGCGCAGGGAAGCCGGCCATCACGATGGCGGTGATGACCCATCCGCCGGCTAGGTTGGTGAACGTTGTCATCGTCCAGAGCCGTCCGAGCGACAGCAGGGACGCGGTTTTGGCTGCTATCGCCGTCACCGGGACAAGAAAGTCCTCGGTGAATAGTTCACTGCGCGCCAATGTCAGCGCGATAAAACCGATTGACAACCCGAGACCGCCGAGTAAAACGCTGTGGGTGGCGTGCTCCATCAACAGCAATGCCAGCACGCCCACACCAACGTCCAGACCCCCGAGAAAGCCTGTCGCGAGCAACCCGGACCATGAGCGGCCAAGACGCTGCCTGCCCTCGGTCACCAACCGGTCAAAAGTCTGCTCTGTTTCTTGCTGCGGGACGGTGGGAGTGGTAGCGGAGCGATCGCTCATGGCTCGATGCTAGCTGCCAGTGCCGTGCCGCCAGGAACGCTCCCAGAGCCAGCTGACGATCTCGTACCGTCGCTGAGCAGCAACGGCGGCGCCACGCTGACGGCGGCCAGTACCATTCACCACGTCGTCGGAGCGTACAGGTACCGCAAGAGGCATGAGTACATGAGCGGGATCGTGCCGGGTGTTTAAGGCAACCCATACCGGGTATCGGCCATACCTATGACTTGTGATGGCCTGGCCGAGGTGGCTGACGACCGCGGCGTCGAGCTCGGCGAGGGGCAGGCGCCGTGGTGAATGCTTCCCTGGATCCGGATGGGCCCACCGGGCAGTTCGCGCACGTCGCGGTGCTTTATGACTCTGATGAACAACTTCGTGACCTGCTGTTGCCCTACCTGGATGAGGGTCTACGTCGCCGCGAGAACATCCTTCTAGTGATCTCGAGGGCCGCCGAGCGGGTGCTTCGGGATGCCCTGGGTGACGCAGCGGATCGCATGCAGTGGGGCAGTTCGGGTCTGTCCTACGACCGGCTGGGTCGCATGTTCGAGGAGTTCGCTGACCACCTTGCCCAGCAGTACCGCGCCGGGGTTCCCGCTCGGGTGATTGGCGAGCCCAACTCAGACATCAGCATTGACCGGTTGAGCCAGTATCTTCGATACGAGTCGATGGCCAACGAGATCTACGCGCCATATGGGTATCCGGTGATGTGTTTATGGGACCAGCGCCGCTACCCGCCCGAGGTGCTGGCCCATGTCCGCACGGTCCATCCACAGCTGCTCGATACCAGTGGCCCGATCGCCAACACTGAATACCGTATGCCCATTGACTACCTCACCCGCGATGAGATCCCACCCCCAGTTGCACCGGCTGATCTCGACTTGGACGTAGGCCTCGTCTCCGCCGACGATCTCGCGGCGTTACGCCGGCGGTTGCGCGCCTGGAGCGTCACCTGCGGTTTGAGTGATCATGACACTGACGACATCGTGATAGCGGTCGACGAGATCGCCACCAACGCCCTGGAACACGGCCGCCCGCCTGCCCGCGTCCGGAGCTGGACCACACCGGACGCCTTGTTCGTCCAAGTCGACGATCACGGCAGCACTCGCATTCCCGCGGCCACCGGTTACCATCGGCCCCCCACCGATACTCGACGCGGCAGGGGCATCTGGATAGCGCGCCACCTCACCGACGTTCTGACAACGCACACCGGACCTACCGGTACCACCGTGACCCTGCGCTTCCCTAGGTCAGCGGCATTATCCTGATTTTGCGTAGTTCTCCTGCCACCTCGCGCAGTTTGTTGACAGCGCCGAGGAGACCAATCCCTTTAACGCCACCGCCTTGGAGCACAAGGTCGGCTTTGCCGGTGTTATCTGCCTCGTTGCCATGGACGGGCTGTTCGGCCACGGAAGCGCTAGACATCGGAGTCCTCCTCGTTGCGGACCATGAGTGTGCCGCTGCCCACCTTGCGGGTCAATTGACCTTTGTCCAGGTGTTGCACCAGCGGGTCTGGAACGCGCCGTCGCTGTTGTCGATCGTCACGGTGGCTGGGCCCCGCCCGAGGTTGTTGGCGATGATCGAGTCGGTGCCGCCGCTGGTGTCCTTGAGACGCTCCCAATAGCAGTCCAGATGCCCGGACGGCCCGGTGGTGCGATAGGTACCCGGGGCGATGTCCGTGCCCACCACGAACCTGCCCTCACCAAGGGTGGCCATCAAGCCCGCCGAGAGTGCTGGCAGGGCGGGTGGTGCTGGAACCGTCTGCCCCCGGGGACGCGCTGTGGCCGTCGAGTCTGGATCACGGCGATTGACCATGACCGTGATGATGGCGAGGTTAGCGACGATGGCGATGACGAACGCCAGGAGCGTCCCAGCGGTGATCCACCGCCGCTTCGTGACAGGCTTGTCCGCTGGGGCATCACCGCTCGCCGGAGAAACCGGCTGCTCGAGCTGGGGGAGTGGGGGAGCTACGGCCATATCGCCTCTCTCGAGCAGCTGATGGGTCAGTTGGCCACCTACGCGCCGGGGGCCGGTACCGGGAGGATCGGTGCCCAGCTAGTCATCGTTACAGAAAGAGGCAAACTGGCTACTTTCCGTCATTCTCCGGTAAAGACGCTCGGGGGCCTGACCTGGTCGTGGTGGGTTCGAGGAACCACTCGACGCCGGAGGCCACCTCCGCTTGGTAGTACGGCCGCGCGGCTGCTACGGGTCGGTCATATGAGTTTCTTCAGCTGGTGAGTTTCTCCAGCTGGTGGGCTGCGGTGGCGGCGCCGCCGGCGGTGGCGAACGAGGTCTGGACGCGCCGCGCCGCGGCCCGGTAGGACGGGTTATCGAGCACGGTCGTGATGGCGTTGCGCAGCTCGGCGGCGCCGACCCGGCCGAAGTGCACCCGGATGCCGGCATCGGCGTTCGTGACTTGACTGGCGATCACCGGTTGGTCGTCGCGAATCGGGGCCACCACGAGCGGCACGCCGTGCGCGAGCGTTTCGCACACCGTGTTGTGGCCAGCGTGGCTGACCACCGCGTGCAGGTACGGGAGCAGGTCGAGCTGTGGGACGAAGCCGCGGACCAGTACGTGCTCGGGCGGCGCGTCGACCAGCTCGGGAGGTGCGACCAGTATCGCCTGCAGCCGTCCGGCCAGTGGTGCTAACGCCTCCACCGCGGTGGCGAAAAACCGTCTGCCGGCCGCAGGGTTGACGGTGCCGAGCGAGACCAACACCTGCTGGCGGGCGGGGTCCAGCCATTGCCAGGGGAAGGAGACCGTGCCGGCCCGAGCGCCGATCGAAGGGCCCACGAATACGTAGTGGCCAGGGAAGGCCCCGAGGGGTCCAACCAGCGCCTCGGTCGTGAACGCCAGCACGAGATGATCGGAAAACCGCAGGTCGATGGGGTTTGACACGGCCATATCACGTTGGAAATCGGCCATGCACTGCCGTGCCCACTCGCCGACAAGGGGCATCGTGGCGAACTGGTCGGTCAGCTCCGCCGAGGTGGTGGCCGAGGTCGCCCACAACAGCCCGCGCTGGTGGGCGACCAATGCGCCGGCCAGCGCCGCTTGGTCGGCCACCAGCACGTCCGGGTGGAACTTGTCCACCGCGGCAGCCACACCGGACAACATCGAGACCGCCAGTGGGATCAGGAAATCTGCCCACAAGAAACGGAACGCCGCCGCACCCCGCAGACCCAGTGATCGGCGACGAAGCTGAGCTAGCGTCTCGTCACCGAAGTCTGCCGCGACCGGGAGCAGCGTCGTGCCGGGCGGCAGCAGCGGGCCGACGGTCTCGGCGTGCCCGGCCCAGGCGACCAGATGGCCGCGGTCGGCCAGTTCCCGGCCTACGGCCAATGTGGGGAAGATGTGTCCGGCCAGCGGCGGTACCACGAACAGGAACCGGCTCACCGGAAACCCGCGGGGGTCTGCGAGGCGAACCAGTCCAACACGATCTCGCGCAGCGCCGCCGTGGCGTCCATCAGCACCGAGTGACCGCAACCGGGCAGCACCGTGAGAACGCAGTGCGGCAGCAGTTCGACGAGGTGACGGCCGTAGTCGACGGCATCGGAGTGCTCGCCATGGACGGCCCGTACTGGACAGGCAAGCCTACGCAGCTCCGCCGCCGGGATCGGCTGCATGGCCCGCAGATCCGCCAGGAATGTGGTGCGATCAAGCAGCTCATCAGCCGCTCCCGCCATCCGGACTACCTTGCGGCCGAGTGGGGCGAGCAGGCTCTGCGCTGCGGGCTCAGAGCTGGTCTTCTGCCGTCCGGTCTCGATCCACTCGGCCCACCCGGCGATACTGAAGTTAGCCTCGATCGGCACCATGCTGGCCACCCGCGCCGGATACGCAACCGCGAAGCCGAGCGCGACCATCCCGCCGTAGCTGTTGCCGACCAGGTGCACCGGGCCGTCAATGCTCAGAGCGTCGAGGATCAGGGCGAGATCGGTGACCGAGTCGCGGACCTGGTAGCCGGTGCGCGGTCGCTCGGACATGCCGTGCCCGCGCAGGTCGTACAGGATCACCTCGGCACCGGCGTGAGCCAGCGGGTTGGCCAACGTGTAGTAGAAGCTGGACAGGTTGTCCATACCAAGGCCGTGAATGAGAACAACTGGGTGCTCAGGTTGGCCTGGCCGGTGGTGTGGCGCCAACCGCTGGACGTGGAACCGGACGCCACCCGCGGTGACGTCAGCCATCGAGCGCGCCGGCGGGGGCGAGACGGTCGGCGAGGTAGGTGACCACCTCGCCGACCGTCATGTCGATGATCTCGTTGAGCTCCTTGGTCGCGAGGAACGCCACGAAGTCGACCCGGTCGCCGTACCGTTCGGTGAGCATCGCGGACAGCTTGACGAACTCGATGCTCTCCAGTTCGAGATCCGCGTCGAATGAGGTACCCATGCCAATGTCGAGACCCAAGGCGTATTCCGCGCCGATGATCTCGGTCAGCATCGCGCGAATCTCGATCAGGATCTGGTCATGCGTCATCAGCTTGCCCCCTCCTGCGTCCGTTGGGTCTGTTCGGGTGCGAGACCTGGTGCCTCCGGCGGGGTCCAGGCCACTGCGTACGGCTCGGGTTCGGCGCTCACCTCGGTGTGCGCCCAGCGGCGCGGCGCCCCCTCGCCGGCCGCGACCTGCAGCCGGTTTCCGTCGACCCGCTCGACCGCAAACCGGTGCGGACGCCCGCCCAGCCCGGTGCCTGCGGCCTTGGCGACGGCCTCCTTGGCGGCCCAGAACCGGGTCACCCAGCTCGGTCGCTCTGCCACCGAGGAACAGAGGCTGTCGAGCAGAGCGCGCTCGGCGTGGGTGAGGATTGCCGCCACGGTCCGGTCATCCCGGTCCACGATCCGCTCGATGTCGATGCCCACGCCGGGCCCGGCCCCGGGATGGCCGACCAGAGCCGCGGCCAGCGATCCGGTATGCGCCAAGGAGATCTCCGGCGGTTCGTCAAAGGGTCCCCTCACCTGCGGCCGTCCCGAGGTGTTGTTGCTGACCGTGACCTCGATCGGGAATACCGGGCCAGCACCCGCGTCCCACAACCACTGCCGGACCGCGTCCTTGACCGCAATCCGGCCCAGCAGCCACTGCCGCGCCCCCCGCGGGGTGCGCCGCTGGTAGTCCGCGCGCTCGGCGGCGCTCAGATAGCGACGCATGATCAGCTCGCCGGTCGCCGGATCCGGCCACCGATCCCGGACCAGGAACCATCCGCCGGGTTGACGCTGCGCGATCAGGTTGCGCTCCGGGAAGAGAGAAACCGGCCAGGTCACCTCGTCGGTATGGAACCGGCGGTCCCGCCACCGGTCGATGCGAGCCCACAGCCGGCCGTCCGCGTGCCGCAGCTCGAGGTCAGCGACGACATCGGTGGCGGAGACGGAGCTGATCCGGACCACGCACCGTACCCGCTCGTCGGGCCTGGGGGGCGAGCCGTAGTAGCACACCTGGTCAATCGCGGCCGGAAGTGCGAGCCGATCCGTGGACATCCGCTGCATGATCCAGAAACCGAGGAGCTGAGCGGCGTTGTCGAGCAGTGCGCCGGGAGCGGACGAGGCCGCGAGCACCCCCCGGATGCCGTCGTCGGCAACCGGGCCCAGCTCGGCGACCCCCTGGAACTGGGGGCCGTGGAACATCCACCGGTCGCCGTACAGGGCCGCTGCGGTGACCTCGCACGGGCGTTCACCGCGCAACGGCGCTTCGGGCTCATCACGAAGCGCTGAGTAGCCGTCGGCGAGTAGCACTGTGCCGCGCGCGTAGCCGTCGAGCACCACGGTGACGTGGCCGTCCGAGCCGAGCGACGCGCTAGTCGTGACGGTGACCGGCGGGGCGACCGAGAGCCAACGCAATGCCCGGACGTCCCGGACACCGACGACGGTGCGGCCAGGGCTCAGGTCCCGGGCGGCATCCACTATCAGCTCGAGCACCGTGGCCAGCGGCACCACCGGATACCGGTCGGCTGGCTCCGGCCAACCCTCCGGCTGCCGGTAGAAGCAGTGGTCGGCGAGGTAAGGCAGGGTTCTTAGGGAAAGAGTTCGCGTCATGCTGGCTTGTCTGGGGAGGGTCTGTGCCCAGGAACCGAGGACATCCGTGGCTGCGGTCGTGGCGTCCCGCAGTGCCGCGTCGAACTCGGTTAGCACCGGATGGCCCGCGGCGGATAGCTGCGGCTGTAGGACACGTGTGGCCGGTGCCAGGGTGAGCGTCGCGATGGTGTCGCCGAGCCGAACGAGTGGCGCGCCCAGTTCGAGGGGCACGGCGGGCCCGCTGGATGCTGACCGGACCCGTGGCGCCCCAACCCGAGACGCCCCAACCCGAGATACACAGGGCAGCCGGTTGAACTGCGGAGCCCAGCCCTCCACCCATAACGCGGCGGCGACCCGCCGGAGCTGGTCAAGGCCAGACCGCCTGGGGGTGGTGGTGGTCACCGCGAGGTGTGGTAGGCCCCCCAGCGTGTCGGCCACGAATCCGGGGAGGCTTCCGGTGCCGACCTGGACGAAGGCCCGTGCTCCTGCCTCATACAGCCGCCGGATGAGCGGGCCGAAGCGAACCGGTTCGAGCAGGTGACGGGCCGCAAGGGCACGGATGGCCTCGGGCTCGTCGGGGTACCGGTCGACGGTGGTGGCCGACCAGATCGGGATGGTTGGCCGCTGTAACGGCAGGTCGGCGAAGGTATCCGCGATCCGGCCCAGATACGGCGCGAGCATCGGCGAGTGAAACCCAGACCGGAAGGGCAATACCTGCCCGGTGATGCCCCGTGTCCGGAGCCGGTCGAGGACGGCGGCCACGGCGGCTTCCTCGCCGCAGACGATCGACTGGTGCGGGCAGTTGTGGTGCGAGACCACGACCCCCTCCAGACCGTCGAGGGCGGTTTCCGCGTGCGCGGCCCCGCATCCGAGCGCGGCGAACACCAGGTTGGGGACGCGCAGTGCGTCCGGGTCATGGGTGGCGGAGAATTTCTCAACCGCTTCCATCGGCGAGATACCGGCGGCGACCATCGCGTTCCACTCGCCGATGCTGTGCCCGGCCACCAGGTCGGGTATCACGCCGAGCTCGCGCAACGCTGTGTCGAGTAACCGGCCGACGGTGAACACGCCGAGACCGTGTCGGCCGAGTACGGCCGGGTCGCCGAGGTTCAGTCGGTTTAACCCGAAGTGATCAGCGACATCGTCCACGCGGGGTTCAAATCCAAGCTCCAGACCTGGGAAGAGGAACGCCAGCTGGCCCGGCGCCGGTTCCGGGTGCAGCGGCGCGGCGGTGAACCAGACGTCGTCGCGGCCCCGCCATGGCGTGCCCTGCGCGACGACCTTGCGGGCCAGTGCGAGCCGGCGCCCGGTGGGGGCGACGATCGCCAGCCGGCACGGCCCACCGTCTGGTGGTGCACCCGCATCGTCACGGTCGAGCAGGCCGGTGTCCAGCACTTGGAGCTGACGGGCCAGCTCGGCCGGCGTGCTCCCGACCAGCAGCAGCACTCGCTCGGAACCGAATGGCCGCGGTCTTTGCGAGCGTTGAGTGTCCGGTGGCTGCTCCAAGATGGTGTGCGCGTTGATGCCGCCGAAGCCGAAGGCGTTGACTCCTGCCCGGCGCGGCGTGCGACCTCGGGACGGCCATGGTCGTGCCTCGGTGACCGGCGTGAAGCGGGAGCCGGCCAGCGCTGGGTGCGGATCGTCGCAGTGCAGGGTGGGTGGCAGTACACCGTGGTGCACCGCCAGCGCGGCCTTGATCAGTCCAGCGATGCCGGCGGCCGGCATTGCGTGCCCGATCATCGACTTGACCGATCCGATTCCCATGTCGCGACCCGCGCCGTTCGGCGGTCCGAAGACCCGGGTCAGCGAGGTCAGCTCGGTCGCGTCACCGGCCGGCGTTGCCGTGCCGTGCGCCTCGAGCAGGCCGAGCGCACCCGACTCGGTGGGGTCCAGTCCGGCCGCCCGCCAGGCCCGCTCGATGGCCAGTATCTGGCCGTCGGCGCGCGGACTCATCAGGCTTTTCGCTCGGCCGTCGCTGGCCACACCGGTTCCCCGGATCACCGCGTACACCCGATCATCACCAGCATCGGCGAGACGCTTGAGCACGACCATTCCGGTGCCTTCGCCGACGAGGATGCCGTCGGCGCCGCGGTGGAAGGGCCGGATCCGCTGGCTGGGGCTCAGCGCGCCGAGCTGGCTGAATACGCTCCACAGCGTGATGTCGTGGCAGTGGTGCACCCCGCCGGCGAGCACCACGTCGCAGCGGCCAGCGGTCAGTTCCGCCACGGCATGGTCGATGGCGATCAGCGATGAGGCACAGGCGGCGTCGACGGTGTAGGCGGGGCCCGCCAGGTCGAGTCGGTTGGCCACCCGCGAGGCGACCAGGTTCGGCACCAGGTCGATCGCGGTCTCCGGCCGCTCTGGGCCGAGCTGGGACTGGAAGGCGGTCCGGATCGCGTCCAACCGTGCCTCGTCCAAGTCCGGGAGTAGCTCGCGCAGGGTGGTGACGAGCTGGTTCGCGGTCCGGATCCGCTGGTCCAGCCGAACCACGCCCGGCGTGAGGTAGCCGCCGCCGCGGCCGACGATCACGCCGACCCGGGATCGGTCGCCGAGCCAGTTCTCGTCACCGGCGTCGGCGAGCGCCTCAGCGGCGATGTGCAGCGCAATCAGCTGGTCGGGTTCCGCGCCGGAGACCGCCAGCGGCATCATGCCGAACCGCACCGGGTCGAATTCGACCGCCGGCACGAACCCGCCGCGCCGGCAGTACAGCCGGTCGCCGCGCCGGGTGGAAGCAGCCTCGGGATCGTAAAAGGACGCCTCCCAGCGGGAGGTCGGCACGTCGGTGATTGCATCCACGCCAGCCAGCATGTTGGACCAGTACCTGGCCAGGTCGGGTGCACCAGGGAATATCGCGGCCATCCCGACGATGGCCACCTCGACCGGTTCAGCCATCGTGTCCAACCTCAAAGGCTGCGGGGTCGGCGCGCATGTAGACCACCTGGGGGTCGGTGCCCCCGGCCAGTTCGGCAAGCAGACACGCCACGCCGTCGCCGGGCTCGATCATTCCGATGCCGCGCCGGGCGTATTCCCGCATCAACTCAGCGGAGACCATCCCGCTTCCGTCGTCGGGCGCCGCCCATGGCCCCCAGTCGACCGCGACCACCCGGCCGTGGGTTCGGGGGGCCCAGATTCGGGCCAGGATGTCCAGTGCGTCGTTGGCCGCGGAGTAGTCGATCTGACCCCGGTTGCCGAACACCCCTGAGACGCTGCCGAACAGCACCAGGAAACCGAGATCCGTCCGGACCGCCTCGGCCAGCGCTCGTGCCCCGTCGACCTTGGTCCCCCACACCCGGGCGAACTCTTCGGGCGTCTTGTCCCCCAGCAGCCGGTCGGCCAGTACCCCGGCACCGTGCACGATCCCATCTAGCCGGCCATGCCGCCGATACACGCCATCCACTAGGGCGTTGACTGCCGCCTGGTCCCGGACGTCGACTGCGGAGTAGCGAACCGAGGTGGCCAGGTCAGCTAGGGCGGCGAGCGTCGCGCGGATCTCCCGTTCGGCGAGGATCCGGTTGGTTGCCGCCTCGATCTCGGCTGGCGTGCGGTCCCCGGCCTGCGCCAGCACCCGCCGCAACGCGATCCGGTTGGTTGCCGCCACGGTCACCGGGTCCTCGTCGCCGACTGGCGGCGGGGTCCGGCCGACCAGCTCCAGGTGACCGGCACCGGCCCGGGCCAGGCCGATCGCGACCCGGGCGGTGATACCCCGCGCGCCGCCGGTAAGCAGCACCACGGAGTCCGGCCCGAGCCTGAATTCGCCAGATCCCCCCGAGTCCAGTGGCGAGGCGGCGAGTTGCAGCGTGACCCGCTCCCCGGCTGCGTAACCCACCGCGGTGGGCGCGTGGGGGGTGAGCAGTTCGGCGAGCAGGTACCCGGCGATGCGGACCGGTTCCTCCTTGGGGTCCACATCGATGACCCGGACAAGGCGATCCGGGAACTCGCGGGCGATCGTGCGGACCAGGCCGGGTAGCCCGATCCCAGCCACGCCGTTGGGGTTGTGCGCTCGACCGAACCTGCCACCCGAGCCGGTGACCACGACCAGCTGGTTGGCTCCGCCGAGAACGGCGTCCCGGAGGGTGGCGAACCCATCCGGCAGCACCGCTGCCCGACCCCGGTCCAGCGCGGTGAGGTAGATGAGGGCGTCAGTCCCCGCCACCTCGGGCTGGCCTGTGATGGATTGTTCTGGGCCCAGCAGTCGTACCTCAGCGCCGCGCTGCTCCAGCAGCACCGACAACTCCAGCGCGATGCCCATCCCATCCCCGACGATGCCGACCTGGCGGCCCACCAGCGACGCGCCGGGCGCTCCGGCCAACGGCGGCAACGCGGCGGCCTCAACGAGGTAACGTCGCGCCCGCTCAGGCGGGGTGGCCTGCGGTGGTGCGCCGGTACGGTTGGTGATCCAGTCGACGATGCTGCGCAGTGTCCTGAGCCTGGCCAGTTCTTCCATCACTGATTCATCGAGCGCGGCGCCGGGACCAGCCAGTCCGAGCCGATCGGTCAGCAGACCGATCAGCTCAGTCCGCTTGATTGAGTCGATGCTCAGGTCCGCCTCCAGATCGAAGTCGGCCTCGAGCATGTCCACCGGGTAACCGGTTCGTTCGCTCACCAGGGACCGTACGGTGGCCAGCACCGTCTCGGGTGTCAGGTCAGCCAGCTCGATCGGCTCGGCAGGACCGGATTCGAGTATCTGATCAGCAACGGCGGTGGCCACTGGGGTGGGCTGTACTGGGGCGGGTGGCAACGCGGCAGCCGGCAACGCGGCTGACGCAGGCGTACCCAGGTAGCCGAGCATAATCTCGCGCTGAGCCGCGACAAGCTCACGGGTGTTGCGCAAGAACTCCCGTACGGTTGCGTCCCGCCCGTCTGGGACGCTGGCCTCTGGCTCAGAGTTTGGCTTTGGCACCGTCAGCTGTTGGGCCGGACGCAATCCGCCCGGCAGGTGGTGCCCGTCGGCGGTCTTGACCAGATGGCCGTTGACCAGCCAGCCGGGGCGGGAGGGGAGAGCAGACCCAGATACCGACACCGGCTGGGCGCCCCGGCCGTGGAACAGCCCGGCCGGATCGACCGGCATCCCCGCGACGGCCAGCTCAGCAAGTGCCAGCAGCAGCCGTCGCAGACCGAGTTCCCCCGGCACATCGGTGGCGACCGCGACGTGCGGCCGGTCGGCAAGGATCATGCCGACCAACTGGGTAAGTACCCGGCCTGGGCCAGTCTCGACGAAGACCCGCGCTCCGGCCGCGTACATCGCCTCCACCTGCTCGACAAACCGGACCGGTTCAGCGATGTGGGCAGCCAGCGTGGCTCGGATGGTGGCGGGCTCGACCGGGTACGGCGCGGCTGTGGTGTTCGACCACACCGGCAGCCGCGGTGAACCGACGGCACGGCGGTGTAGTTCGGCAGCGAAGGTCGACGTAGCACCGGCCACCACCGGACTGTGGAACGCACACGCCACCGGGATCCGTGTGCCGGTCAGCCCTACCTCGGTGAGCCGGTTCAGCGCGGCCTCCACCGCCGGGGTGGATCCGGAGATCACCGCCTGACCGGGTGCGTTGTGGTTGGCTACCACGACCGGTTCGTCCCCGAGCACGGCGCGGACCTGATCGGCAGCCGCAGCGACCGCGGCCATCGTGCCGGGATCTGCCCCGGCCGCTGCGAGGATGGCCTGCCCACGGGCCTCGCTCAGCTCCAGCAGCTCAGCAGGATCAAGCGCGCCAGCCGCAGCCAGCGCGACCAGTTCGCCGTAGCTGTGCCCACCGAGATGGTCGGGTTGCACGCCCAGCGAGGTGAGCAGCTCATGCATGGCCAACCCGGCGACCCCCAGCGCTGGCTGGGCGACCCGGGGGTCGGTCAGCGCCGCCCGCTGCCGAGCTGCCTGCTCGTTGCTGAACGCGGCCGGCGGGAACATCGCGCTCGCCCACCGGTCACCGAGCTCCAGGAATCGCCGCAGTCGCGGAAACGCCACGAACAGGTCGGCCATCATGCCGGGGCGTTGGCTGCCTTGCCCGGGAAACAGGAATGCGACCCGCCCCGTCGTCTCACCATGATCGGGCGCGACGAAAACACCATCCGCCGCCACGCCCGCCCGGGCCCGTGCCACCTTGGTGGCGAGGTCGTCGAGGTTCTCGGCCACCACCGCAGCCCACACCGGACCACGACGGGAGCCGCACCCAGTGCGGGCGAGATCCCGTAGCCGCCAGGGCCGGCCAGCGGCGTCATTGGCCGTGAGCAACTCAGCGAGCCGGTCCATCTCCGCGACCGCTCCGGCCCGGTCCGCGTCGGCGAACAGGAACAGCTCGGCCGGCCACTCGTCCAGCCCGTGCCGGGGCTCGGGCGCCCCATGATAAGAGGAGAGCACGGCGTGGAAGTTCGTGCCGCCGAACCCGAACGCGCTTACTCCGGCGACCCGGCGCGTCGAGGAGACCCACGGCCGCGCGGCGACGTCGAAAGAGAATGGGCTGGTGCTGTGGTCCCAGTACGGGTTCGGTTCCCGGAGCTGGCCGGTCGGCGGACGCACCCCGGTGTGCACCGCGCACGCCGTCTTGATCAACCCGGCGATCCCTGCGGCACACTTGGTGTGCCCGATCTGGGACTTCACCGATCCCAGCGGGCAGCTGCCGACCGGTGTGCCGGCCGCGGTGAACAACTCGGTCAGTACCGCCAGCTCGGTGCGGTCCCCCACCACGGTGCCGGTGCCGTGTGCCTCCACTAACCCGACCTCAGCCGGTGAGATCCCGGCCATCCGGTAGGCGCGTTCCAGCGCCCGGCGCTGCCCATCCGGGCGCGGCGCGGTGAGCCCCAGCGAGCGCCCGTCGCTGGCCGAGCCGATCCCTTTGATCACCGCATAGATCCGGTCGCCGTCGCGTTCGGCGTCGGCCAGCCGTTTGAGCACGACGCACGCCACGCCCTCGCCGAGCGCGATGCCGTCGGCGGAGGCGTCGAACGGGCGGCACCGGCCGGTCGCCGACAGTGCCTGCACCGAGGCGAACATCAGGTAGTCGTGGATGCTGTTGTGCACGTCGGCACCACCGGCCAGCACCATGCTGCTGGTACCGGCCCGCAGCTCCTTACAGGCCAGGTCGATGGCGGCCAGCGCGGAGGCGCAGGCGGCGTCCACCGTGTAGTTGGCGCCGCCGAGGTCCAGCCGGTTGGCGATCCGGCCGGCGATCACGTTGGCCAACACCCCCGGGAAGGAGTCCTCGGTCAGCTTCGGTAATTGCTCGTCCAGCTCGGGCGGCAGCGTCCGGTGGTAGGCCGGGTAGAGCGAACGGAACCCGTACGCGCTGGCCAGGTCGGCGCCCGCCTCGGCACCGAAGATCACCGATGTGTGTTCCCGGTCGAAGGCCCGCTGCGCGTACCCGGCATCGCGCAGTGCGCGGGCGGCCACCTCCAGCGCCAGTAGCTGGACTGGTTCGATGCTGGCCAGCGCGGCCGGTGGAATGCCGTAGCTCAGCGCGTCGAACGGGATGTCCGGCAGGAAGCCGCCGCAGGCCGCAGGCTTGCGGTACACCGCCGGGTCCCACCGATCGGGCGGTACTTCGGTGACCGCATCCACCCCGGCCAGCACGTTGGCCCAGTAGGTGGCCAGATCTTCGGCTCCTGGGAACACTCCGGCCATGCCGACGATTGCCACGTCCAGCGGATGGGCTTGCGGTGTCGGCGTTTCCGGCCGATCACAGCCGAGCGGCGCAACACCTAGCTCAGCGACTCTGGCGGCGAGAAAGCCGGCCGCGCCCTTGGTCACCTGAGCATGCAAGGTGTCGATTGTCGTGGTCGCCGAGCGCAGCGTAGCTACCTCGCCGAGCATGACCATGCCGTCTTGGTGTTGGACTTCCTCGTCCACTGCGACCAGTACGTCACCGTCGCGGCGCAGCCCCTTGCTGGCGATGCGCAGCCGACCCAGGTTGAGCTGCTCCAGCTCGGCCCACATCTGATCGTGCGGCACTCCGGCGGCTGCCAACCGGGCCCGGGTCTCGGTGAACGTGCGCAGGTATGGTGAGTCCGCGCAGCGGGTGGCATGGCCAGGTGCGGTCTCCAACAACACGGTGCGCTCGCAGGCCAAGGCGGCCTGCTGGAACCCCGGCCGGATGGCCCCGCCCATGACCGCCTCCTCGGTGAACAGGTACGCGGTGCCCATCAACACCCCGATCCGGGCACCCCGCGCCACCAGAGGAGCGGCCAGCGTGGTCACCATGGCCGCCGAGCGCTCGTCGTGGATGCCCCCGGCGAACAGCACCTGCAGCGCCCCGGCGCACCCGTGCGTGTCGTCGTAGCCGAGCAGCCGCTGCAGCTGGATCTCCCACAGCGGGAAGCTGGCCCGCGGCCCGACGTGCCCGCCGCACTCCCGGCCTTCGAACACGAATCGCCGGGCTCCCTCGGCTAGGAACCGGTCCAGCAAGCCGGGAGAGGGAACGTGCAGGAACGTGTCGATCCCGGCTGCTTCCAGTGGCACCGCCTGCGCCGGCCTGCCCCCGGCGATCAGGGCATACGGTGGGCGCACCTGGCGCACTGCGGCCAGCTGCGCTTCGCGAAGCTCGGGGGGGACGAACCCGAGGATGCCCACTCCCCACGGCCGCCCACTCAGCAGGGCCGCGGTCTGTTCCAGCAGTCTCCGGGTCTGCTCGCCGCTGCTCAGGGACAACGCCAGAAACGGCAACCCGCCCGCGGCCGCCACTGCGGCGGCGAACCCGGCCTGATCACTGACTCGGGTCATCGGCCCTTGGACCACAAGCGGCTGCGCCGGTTGCAATCGGGCGGCGGTGTGCAACTGGTCGGTGACCGCAGCGCGGACCGCGGCCACCACGCCTCCAGCGGTCACATGTCGTTGTGCTAGCGCCGCGGCCAGCGCGCCATCCTGGCCGATCGGCAGCGCACCCAGGTTCCGCGCGCCGAGTCGGGTCGCGACCGTGTTGGGGTCGGCCGTGGGCAGGTCTGGGCGCGCGTAGAGGCGGTGACCACCAACGACCACAGTTTCGCTGCCGTCCATCACCCGGATCGCCGCGGCCACCTGGCCCGGCAGGTCGGCCTCGGCCACCAGCGCCAGCTGCGCGTCCAGCACCACTCCCGCCGCGCCCCCCGCGATCGCCGCAGCGGCCGTGTGCGGTCCGATCCCGCCGGCTGCCCACACCGGGACGCGGATCCGCGGATCGGCCAGCAACTGTTGCAGGAGCACGAACGTCGTGGTGGTACCGACCCGGCCGCCGGCTTCGGCGCCCTTGGCGATCAGCCCGTATGCCCCAGCCCGGACCACCGCGCGTGCCTGCACCACCGAGGTGACTTCGACGAACGAGCGACGCCGAGGCGCGGACGGCCACCGCGAACCGGGACCGTGCACGACCACGTCGACCTGCTCCGGCAGGTCGACGGGCGACAGCGGGCACTTGGCCGGTACCCGGACCCCGAAACCACCGGGCCACCATCGGCAGACATCCGCCAGCGCGGCCCGCGCCCAGCTGGCGTTTCGACCCAGGTCCAGCACGCCCACCGCGCCGGCTCGCGCGAGCGCCGCCACGAGAGGGGCATTGGGCTCCTCGAAGGGTGTGATCCCCACGACCAGCTCTCGATCCTGCAGCCTGCTCATCCTCGGCCCTGTCCTCCTGTACTCGGGCTAGCCCGGTGGTCCGCACGGTGTCCCTGATCTGTGTCTCTCGAGCTGGGGCCCTAGATGATGATCTGCTGGTCTGACCCGTGACGTGTGTGTCGCCAATGTGCAGGGTGGGGTGACCCCGGGTGGTCCCCCTCGGTGATCACCCGGGGTCACCAACCGCCACAAGGTGCGTGGTGGCCCTGGAAAAGGATGCGGCGGTGGAAAGGCCTGCCAACCTCGTGAAGGCAGCCAGTGCCATAAGTTGTCTCTAGGGCGCAGCTCCATTAGCCATAGCTAACGTTGAGTTGGTGGTCAGGAGAGTTGCCACCACAGTTGTGTTGAGCACGCCTAGGTCCCCCTGCCCTTTCGTACCCTGCCACGGACCCTCTTTCAGGGCTACGGACTCGCTAATAGTAACACTAGGTGATAGCTATGGGTCAAGAGTGTCAGAGTTAGCCCGAATGGCCTACTACTACTGGCTAGAATGGCCTATCAGTACTTACTCAACCGATCGGCGCTACTGAGGTGTCCTTGGTGTCGGTGCCGCCGCGTCCGGTGACTGCATGTTGGCACCTGGCCGCGTGTTGGCACCTGGCCGCCAACCGTGTACACCCATAGTGGACGGTTGGGGGTCGAGTGCCGTGCGTTGGTGGACGAAGTCTGGGGTGGCGGCGGTCGTGGTGACCTTGCTGGGTGCGGCGGCATGTGCCGCACCACCCTCGGGTGCAGGCCCGTGCACGGTGACGAAAACGGCCAACGTGGCGGTGCCGATGCGCGACGGCACCACACTGCGCGCCGACGTGTACCGGCCAGCGACGTCCCAGGCGGTGCCGGTGATCTTGATGCGCACGCAGTACGGCAAAGCGGCCGCGCAGGACCAGCCCTCGCGTTACCAGCGCCCGGACTGGTTCGCCTCGCACTGTTACCTGGTGGTCATCCAGGACATCCGGGGACAGTTCGCCTCCGGGGGCACCTTCTCGGAGTTCACCAACGACCGCAACGATGGCTACGACAGCGTCGAGTGGGCCGCGAAACTGCCCGGATCTTCCGGCAAGGTTGGCATGTACGGTTCGTCCTACGTCGGTGCGACCCAGTGGCTGGCCACCGAGACCGTGCCACCGCATCTGACCACGATTGTGCCGGCCAACACCGGGTCGGACTACTACGACGGCTGGACCTACGAGAATGGCGCGTTCCGCTTGAATTTTATCGAATCGTGGGCGATGGACACGATCGTCTTATCCGCAGCCAATAATCGCGGTGACACCAAGGTGGCCCAACAGCTCACGCAGGACTACAAGAACATCGCCAGCTGGCTGCGGTACACCCCATACCGCAGCTTCCCACCGTTTCACCCCGGTGACCGTACGGTTGCGCCATACTTCTACGATTGGATCGCGCACCGCACCGACGGCCCCTACTGGCAGCGGTGGACGCCAGCACAGCACTACTCCGAGATTAATATTCCGGTATTGGATATCGAGGGTTGGTACGACGCGTTCCTCACCGGTGGTGTGCACAACTTCACCGGCATGGTCAGCTCCGGTGGATCAGCGTTGGCGCGCACCAACCAGCGGCTCGTGATCGGCCCCTGGGATCACATTGGCTGGGGTCGGCCCGACAGTATCGTGGCACCGATGCTCAAGCAGATCGGGCCGGTCGGCAATAGCCCAATCAACGAGCTGATGCTGGCCTGGTGGGATCATTTTCTCAAAGGTATCGACAACGGCGTGAGCAACGGCCCGACGGTCAACTACTTCGAGATGGGCGCCGACGTCTGGAAAACCGCGGTGGCCTGGCCGCTGCCCGGCACGCAGTGGACGAACTACTATGTATCCAGCGGCGGACATGCCTCGTCGGCGCGGGGTGACGGCCAGTTGGTGACCAGCCCGCCGACTAGCGGACAGCAGCCCGATACCTACGACGACGACCCACGCAACCCCGTGCCCAGCGTGGGCGGTCACTCCTGCTGCGCGGCGCCGGGCGGTTCCCAGGGTCCCTATGACCAGCGCTCCGTCGAGCAACGATCGGACGTGCTGGTGTACACCACCCTCCCACTGCCCACCGACACTGAGGTGACCGGGCCGATCAGCGTGACGCTCTACGCCAGCTCGTCGGCGCCCGACACCGACTGGACCGCCAAGCTGGTCGACGTGCACCCGGACGGCACCGCGGTCAACCTCAACAACGGGATCCAGCGGGCCAGCTTCCGGGAGTCAAGCAGTGCACCGACACCCATTGAGCCGGGCAAGGTCTACCGGTACACGATCACCGTGTGGCCGACGAGCAACCTGTTCCGCACCGGCCACCGGATCCGCTTGGAGATTTCCTCCAGCGACTTCCCGCAGTTCGATCCGAACCCCAACACCGGGTCGTGGCTGGGGGAGAGCACGGCGACGCAGGTCGCCCACCAAACCGTTCTGCACGACGCCCAGCACCCGTCAGCGCTGGTCCTGCCGGTCATCCCGGCGTCGGCATCAGGCAAGGCCAGCACCACGTTCCCGATCACGGCCCGCCAGTGATCTGGGTCAGCGGATGCCGGAGTCGAACTCGTCAGTTTTCACTGCCGGGGCGGGCACGGACGCCGGTTCGCCGTACTCGCCACGCCAGCGAGGGCCTGTTCGCCAGATGAAGTAAACCTTGTCGGTCTCTGCCGGTGAGGCCACCATTCTGGCCAGTTTCTCGGCAGGCAGGGCGCGCGTGCCTGTCAAGGTGAACAGGAATCGTTCGGTGACCGCTGTTATTCCCCGGTCCGCGCCGCTCTCCACTGGAAAGCGGCTTTCAATCAGTGGCGTACTGCTTGCGCTGTGCTTGCGGCTAGGTGAGAAGCTCACGTTGCCGGTGGGTGGTTGTTCTGCTCGGGGGCATATCGCCTGGATGTGATCCTGGAATGGTCACCAGCGCTGGCGGTCGGAACTGGGCACGGGGACAGTGTTGTTGTTTCCTGGGGTGATGGCTTCGTGGCTGGGGGTGCGAAGCGTCTGGTGGGAGTCACCGTAGGGGTGGTTCTGGTAAACAAGGAGGATAGATGTCTGTTTCTCAGCAGCTGGCAGCGGCTCTGGTCGATCTGGATGCCGAGGACATCACCGTCGTGAACATTGACGCGCAGGATTACGGCCTCCAGGTCGCCGGCCCGAATCCGTGCCAGTGCGCCTGCGGCAACGGCCCGAATCCGTGCCAATGCTTCTGCTGCGCCAACTAATTAATGCGTGGCGGGGTGGGGGTCGGTCGTAGTTGGCCCCCACCCTCGTCGAGGGTCCGGCTGGTGTCGCGAGGAGTGACATGTCACTCGGTGGTGGGTCCGGTGTGGTGTCGGAGCCTGTGTCGCTTGTTCCAGCGGGGTGGGACTTGTTCGTTCCGCCGGTCCCGGAGGGCGCCTCGAGGGAGTTCGGGAAGGACCATCGGGAGGCGTATGCGTACGTGGTGCGGCGGGCCCGGTCGGATGGTCTCCTGCGGGACCAAGGGCTCGATATTCCGCTCGCGCCGGTGGTGACCGGGCTTGAGCCTCGCGCTGAGCGGGTCTTGCGGGAACGCTGCCTGACGGTGCTGGCCTGCCTGGAGCGCATCGCCGCCGCCTATCATTCCGAGCCGGAGCTGCGAGAATTCCTTGACGTGCCGTTTCCGTTGCGTGAGTGGGTGCTGGCTGATGAGCGGGCCACGGCGCACCGGATCGACTATTGTCGCTTCGACGCCATCGGTGATCACCTGCCGGACCTGCGGGTGCTGGAGTTCAACGGAGATTATCCCCTTGGGCTGCTGACCAGTGGCTTGCTGGCACGCTACTGGCAGCGTGCGCCGGTCATTGGTGAGCTCATCTCCGGCTGGGACACCACCGGGTCCCTGATCGAGGGTGATACCTGGCTGATCGATGAGTTGCTGGCGCTGGGTGCCACCCAGGGGGTGGGTGGCGAGCGCGTCGCTCTGCTGTGTGCCGCCGAGTTCCAATCGCTCCCCGAAATCGGGCTGCTGGCCCAGCAGGCACGCCGCCGGGGCCTCATTCCGGTCATCACGGAGCCTCAGAAACTTGCCCTGGAGCCTGATGTGCGGCTGGCACACCTGGTGTATCCGACGTGGTCGTTGCTGGCTGGTGTGGCGGGTTATCCGGCGCTGGCCGAGCGGATACTCGCCGGTGAGCTGGTCGTCTCCAACGGTATTACCGGTCGCGCGGTGGGCAGTAACAAGCTGGCCTTGGCGGTGATGTCTGACCCGCGCTTTCAGCGGTTGTTCACCGGAGCGGAGCGGGACGCGATTGCCGCGCTGGTGCCCTGGAGCCGGAAACTCGGTGTTGGCGTGTCCGCGGATGAGGTCCTCGCTCAGCGGGAGGACGTGGTGCTGAAGGCGCCGTATGAGGCGATGAGCCGTGCGGTGTACCTCGGCCGGGAACACTCACCGGCGCGGTGGCGCGAGCTCGTGGAGTCCGCAGCCAGGCAGGGCTGGCTGGTCCAGGAATTCGTGGGCTCCCAGCGCATCGTGACGCAGGACGGTTGCTTCTATCGCACTCTCGGAGTGGGAATCGCGAATAGTCATGTTGTTGGTTACACGGCCCGGTTGAGCACGTCACTGTTGGCCACGTTCTTCGCCGGTGGCGGGGTCCAGGCGGTACTCGCCTCCGACGCGGGTGCCCCTCGCAGCGCCGGAGAGCTCCGGCCCGACATCTCCCGGTCAGGGTGAACCAATCTGGAGGGGAAGGCTGGAATGCGACCTCGGCTGCGGGAGGACGTTCGGTATATGCCGTGTCCGGATGGTGTGTACCTGCACAGTGACCGCGGTGTGTGCACCGTGAAGGGGACTACGGTGCACACGTGGTTGGCGCGGTTGCACCCGTTCCTGACCGGTGACCACACTCTTGACGAGTTGACCGAGGCGTTGCCCGCCGCCCAGCGTGACATGGTGGGTCAGCTCGTGCGGACATTGTATGAGCAGGGATTCGTCATTGACGCGCGGGTTGAGCGGTCGCATTCCCTGACGGCGGCGGAATGCCAGACCTACGCCGAGGAGATCGGCTTTGTGCGGTATTCGTTGGACTCGGCCGAGCATCGGTTCCAGCGTTACCGGCAAGCACGCGTGACAGTGCTCGGCAGCGGACCGGTGCTGACCGCCCTGCTGGAGGCCGGTCTTCGGTCGGGGTTGCGCAACGTGCGCGTCGCTGGGTACGACCCGGCGCAAGTTCCTCAACTACGGCAGGTGGTGCAGCGGGCTTGCCGCGACAGGGACCAGCACGTCGAGATCGACCATTCGGCGCCGGTCACCGACGGTGCGCTCGCTGCTGTGGTCGAGGCGTCGGACGTGGTGCTCCAGGTCTGCGCCGCTGCGGACTGGACGAACCTCGTCACGGTGGCGCGAGAATGCGGGCGGGCGGGCACGGTTCTCGGTCAGGTCCTGGTGAACCGGGAAGAGGCGTGGATCGCCCCGGCGGGTCACTTCTGGGCGGAGTCTGGTTGGCGGCGCCTACGCGCGCTACGGCCGGCGTGCTCGGAGGAGGACGCCGGCGGTGAAGACGGTGGGGCAGAGGGGGGGCAGGCCGGTTGGTTGACTGGTCCGGTCCCTGCCCTGGTCGCCGCCCAGTTCGCGCTCGGCTGCTTCCGTCACCTCACGGGGATGGATGAGCTGCCCCGGCACGCTGGTCAGGTGACCGAGCCCGTGATGACCCGGGTGGATCTGAGGACCCTGGACACCCGGACGCACAGCTTCCTCGCGCATCCGCTCGCGACGTTCGCTGACGAGCTCACCGAGCGGGAGATCCATACCGCGATCGAGACGTATGCGTCGGGACCGCCGGTCTCGCCGGGGGAGTTGTTGAACTGCGCAGCGACGGTCGTGGACGCTCGGTGTGGGCTGTTCGGCCAGCTGGATGAGGACGAGCTGACCCAGTTGCCGCTGTGGGTGTGCCGGGCAGGTGTCTCCGACCCGTGCGGCCTGCTGCCCGCCTGGGCGCCGGCACCAGTGGTGACCGGACACGGGTTGGACCGCGCCGATGCCCAGCTGAGCGCGCTGCTCGAGGCTTTCGCCGCTTACGGCAGCTTGGCGGTGGACCGGCGCCGGTTGACCGGTAGCGGCGCATTGGGCGATGCCGATCGCGTCCCCGGCGTGTGGGGCATGGACCTGGTTACCAGTCGGCCGAGGGTTGTTCCGGCGATCACGGCGATGCCCGCGCTGGGCGGCGTGGTCGTTCCCTACCGATCACCGGTGGGTGCGGCGGCCGGCCTGACGTGGAACGGGGCGGTGTCGGCCGCGCTGGGCCAGCACTGCGAGCTGTTGCTGGCCCAGCGGCTCGCGGTGACCGACCGGCCGTGTCCCCGGCTGGATCCGGCCCAGTGGAATGGGGACGGGCGGGTCGTGCGGTTATCGCGGCTGCTTACGGCGGCGCGCGAGCCGGTGGAGGTCTATGACCTGACAGACCTCCTCGGGGTACCGGCGTGCGCGGTCCTCACCGGTGCCGTGACGGTGGCCCTCACCTGCGGGACCACGATGACCGACGCGTTGGGTACCGGCCTGGAGCGCGCGCTGCTCGCCTGGCAGGCCCGCAGCGAGAACCAGCCTGATTACGCCCCACCAGCCGTCCCGCAGCTGGGTGAGCGGCTGCGCGCACCGGCCGTCTCTCCCCCGCTGTCCGGCGAGGACGCCGGGACCACCAGTGTGGGTGACGCGCTGCGGGCGGCGGGGCATACGCCGGTAGTCGTGCCCTTGGACCACGATCCCGAAGCCACCCGGATCCTCCCCTACGTCGTCCAGGTGGTGCTGTGCCGTGACTGACACCCTCACCGCGCCGATTGGTGGAGTGTGCACCAGCGACAGCAGGCCCATCGCCCTGCGGGGATCGGGCGTGCTCTACGAAGCGATTCAGTTCGGACTGGATACTCGACCGGAACACCTCGCCGCGTTGTCTACCTCGGACACCGCCAGCTCCACAGTGCTCGTCGTGGTAGGCGAGGGCACCGTGGGTTTCGACACCGTGGGTTTCGACACCGTGGCGGTGCCCTCGTTGCCGGTGCGCTGGGAACCAGGACATGTTCTGCTGGGCCCCGCCAGATTGCCCGGGGTACCGGGCTGTCCCAGCTGTGCCGAGCAGCGCCGTCGACGGAACCGGCCTGACCGGGCAAGCTACGAGGCGGTGTGCGAGCGCTTCGGCGCCGAGCCGGTCGGGCGAGGCCCGGGCCTGCTCGGTGGTGTCACCGCTGATCTCCTCGCCACCCTGGTGGCTACCGAGGCCATCAGCCTGGGGCGTGACCCACGCTCGGCGCGGACCTGCAACGCGCTGCTGAAGGTGGCCGTGGAGACGGCGCGGATCTCCTGGCACCGGGTGCTGCCCGACCCGTTGTGCCCCGAGTGCTCCGCGCTGCCTGCTGACACGCCCGAGGCGGCGCGGATCGTCCTGTCTGCGGTGCGCAAGCCCGCGCCCGGCACATTCCGGGTACGCGACGCCGCCGCGGCCCAGCCAGCGCTGGAGCGGCTGTACACCGATCCGGAGACAGGCGTCGTCACCCGGGTGAGCAGCGGGGTGGTCGGTGCCTGCGCGATCAGCATGGCCACGCTGGAACCAGCCACCGCGAAGTCCGCTAGCCAGAACGGCTGCGGGCGCGCCCTGAGCTTCCGCTCCGCCAGGCTCTCCGCACTGACTGAGGCTCTCGAGCGTTACGCGGGCCGGGCACCGCGGGGACGACGGACGACGGTGCGCGCCCGCTACGTCGACGTCACGGACCGGGCGGTGGACCCGACCACGTTCGGGCTGTTCCCCGACGAACGCCACGACCTACCCGAGTTCCCCTACCGCCGCTATCACCCCGAACGGGAGCTGCCCTGGGTATGGGGCTACTCCTTCGCGCGCGAGGAACCCGTGCTGGTCCCGGAAAACCTGGCCTACTACGCCCGCGGTTCCCACGCGGGCGCGGAGGACTTCATCTACGAGATCTCCAACGGCTGCGCGCTCGGTGGCTGCCTGGCCGAGGCCATCATCCACGGGCTGCTGGAGGTCACCGAACGCGACGCGTTCCTCATGACCTGGTATGCACAACTGCCCGCTCCCCGGGTCGATCTCGACTCAGCCACGGACCGGGCGATCCCGCTGCTGGCGGAGCGGGCCCGGCAGACCCTCGGGTACGACATCCTGGCCTTCGACATCACCCTCGAACACGGCATCCCCAGCTTCTGGGTGCTCGCGGTGGACGCCCAGCCTGGTCCCTCCCGGCTGAGAGCACCTCGGCTGAGAGCGCTCTGTGCCGCCAATGCGCATCCGAATCCCGAGCACGCGCTACTGGGGGCACTGTGTGAGCTCACGTCCCTGCTCGACGGCTTGTTAGCCAGATACTCCGAGCAGGACACCACCGCGGCCGCACGCCTGCTCGCCGATCCGGATGAGGTCCGCACCATGGACCATCACTCGTTGCTCTACTCCCACCCCGAGGCCTTCGACCGGTTCTCCTTCCTGCCTCTCGGCGGGCCCGCCCGGCCCCTGGCCGACCTCGCCCACCAGTGGCGATGGCCAGCACACTCCGACCTCGCCGAGGATCTGTGCGAGCTGGTCAGGCGTTACCTGAACACCGGCCTGGATGTGATCGTGGTGAACCAGACCACGCCCGAGCACCAAGCGGGCGGCCTGTCGTGCGTCAAGGTGCTGATCCCCGGTGCCCTGCCGATGACATTCGGACACCGCTTCCGCCGCACCGAGGGCATCCCGCGGCTGCTCTCGGTCCCTCGCCTGCTCGGCTACCACGTCCGTGACCTGCGACCAGACCAGATCAACTCCCACCCCCACCCGTTTCCTTGACCGGGAGGCACCATGGCAACCCAGACGACCGCGCCCGCGGGTGCTGGGGCCGCGCTCCGATAGCTGTGTGAACTCGCTGTTCCAGTTCCTCGGTGCGCCACCGCACGTCACCGTAGCCCGGCGGGTGCCCTCTACCCGCTGTCGGTGTACGTCGCCACCGGACGAACTGGTCGCCAAGCCCGTCGCGGTGGCCGCACACCAATCCCGGGACATCACCGAGGCGTTCCGGGTGTGACGCCGCGAGGAAGGTCACTCGGTGTACAGGGCGTCTAAAGCCTCGCGGTGGTTGGCCTCCACGACAGGTCTGCGCACTTTCAGGCTGGGGGTCAACTCACCGGAATCCACCGTGAGGTCATGATCGAGGATGATGAATTTTTTGATTGTCTCCCAGCGGTTGAGCTGGGTATTCAGCTTTCGCACGTAGCCCTTGACTGTGTTGTGCATCGCCTGGGAAGTCACCACCTGCGTATAGGACATCCCGGCCATGTTGTGGTGCGGGGCCCAGTCCGCTACCCCGTCGGGGTCGAGCGCGATCAGTGCCACACAGTAATTGCGCTGATCACCTTGCACGACCATCCGGCTGGCCAGCGGGCACATCGCGGTAAAACGATCCTCGATGTGCGATGGCGCGACGTATTTGCCGCCAGAGGTCTTGAACAGATTCTTCTTCCGGTCGGTGATCCGCAGGAACCCGTCGGCGTCGATCTCCCCGATGTCACCGGTGGCTAGCCACCCATCGCCGGTGAGCGACTGGCCGGCGTCCTGATCCAGGTGGTGGTAGCCATCCATGACGCCAGGACCCCTGATCAGGATTTCGCCGTCCTTGGCGATCGTGAGCTGGGTACCGGGTAACGGCAGCCCCACGGTGCCGAGCTTGACCCGGCCCGGGCGGTTGACCACCGTGGCGGCGGAGGTCTCGGTGAGACCGTAGCACTCGAAGATCGGGATGCCGGCGGCATGGAACCACTCCGCGATCTGTTCGGACAGGGCCGCCGCACCGGAGACAAAGAACCGCAGCCGGCCACCGAACTGGTCGCGCACCTTGGCCAGGACCAGCTTGTCGGCCAGCTTGTGCCGGACAGCCAGCCGCCATGGCACCGGCTTGCCCTGTCTGATCAGGCGGGACACTTCGAGCGCGACTTCACATGCCCAGTCAAAGACTCTGGCCCTGGGCCAGCTCGCCGCCTGTGCCGTAGCGACGATACGACCGTATACCTTCTCGAAGATACGCGGCGCCGCACCCATGAACGTCGGGCGCACCACAGCCAGGTTAGGCACGATCCGGTCGATCCGTCCGTCGACGGCGGTCGCGAAACCCACCTGCAGCTGGGTAGTCAGCAGCACCTTGCCGAACGCATGGGCCAGCGGCAGCCACAGGTACTGCAGATCCTCGACGTGCAGCACGCCCAGCGAAGCGACTGCGGCCCCCTCGTAGGTCCAGGAGGAATGGCGCAGCCGCACGCCCTTGGGTTGGCCGGTCGTGCCCGAGGTGTAAATCAGGGTGGCGAGGTGGTCTGGGTGAATTGCGGTGATTCGCTCCTCGACAGCATTGGGATGCTCGGCGAGGTACGCGGCGCCCAGTTCGGCCAGTCTGTCCAGGGAGATCACCCAGGGGTCGTTGCCGCCATCGGGTGTGCCGTCGAAGGTGACTACCGCGCGGACCGAAGGCAGCGCGCTCCGCTGCTCGCGCACCTTGACGATCTGGTCGTCATCCTCGGCGAAGACAACCCTGCTGCCGGAGTCGGCGACGATGAATACGACATTACCGGAGACCGCCGAGGGATAGACCGTTGTCGTGGCCGCCCCGGCACACATGATCGCGAGGTCGGCCAGAATCCACTCATAACGCGTCTCGGACGCGATCGCGACCCGCTGCTGCGCAGTGACGCCCAGAGCGACCAGCCCGGCGGCGAGCCGGGTGACCTGCTGGGCTGTCTCCTGCCAGGTCCGGGACACCCAACGGTCCCCAGTTGGGTACCGAAACGCCTCCCGATCCGGGGTCTGTGCGACCCGGTCGAAAAACATCTGCGCCACACTGACCGCCCGGTTGGCGACCACTGCGAGGCTTGCATTGGTCTGCGCGGGTGTCGACATCGCGGACCTCCTTGCGCCTGGCCAGTTACCCGGGAGTGTAGGCCTGGTGTGGATCACCGGGGGTTGCGAGGCTGGGCTGGATCTGCCGCAGCTCACGGTCTTTCGTCTCGGGGAGGGCTGCGGCGCACACCAGGCTGAGCAGTGACAGCGCGCACAGCAGGATGCCGATGGCGAAGCTGCCGAAGCTCGCCGCCAGCGGCGCGGACACCAGCGGCGGCATCGCGCCGCCCACAATGCCGGCCAGGTTGTAGCTCATGCCGGCCCCGGTGTAGCGGTACCGGGTCGGGAACGTCTCAGGCAGCAACGCTCCGGCCGGACCGTAGGCGAAACCCTGGAGTCCCACGGTGACGATCAGACCGATGCCGAAGGCCACCGGGGAGCGCGTGTCGAGCAGCGGGAACAGCAGCAGCGACCACACTGCCGCGCCAGCGCAGGATGCCAGGATCAGGGTTCGCCGGCCGAACCAGTCCGAGGAGATCGCCGAGGTGATGGTGCTCAGCGCTGTCACCGCCCCGGCGACGATCTCGAGGGACAGCATCAGTGTGCGGCTCAGCGCCGGGCCAGTGGGACTGGTGCCGTAGCTGATGAGATAGGTCGTGCCGGTGTAGAACAGCGCGAACATGACCGTCATGGTCCCGGCCGCCAGCACGATCTCCCGCGGCGCTTGGGTGAACGCCTCCCGCAGCGGAGTATGCGTCGTCGGTTGTTGCCGCTGGGCCACCCGGAACACCGGCGTCTCCTCGATCCTCAACCGGACGTAGAGGCCCGCTCCGACCAGCACGATGCTGACCAGGAACGGGACCCGCCACCCATAGGCGAGGAACGACTGATTGGTGTTTCCGAGGGTGAGGCCGGTGACCAGGAACGTCGTGCTGGACAGCGCAACCGCGATCGCCGGTCCGAGCTGGGGGAACATCGCATACCGCCCTCGTTGCTGTGGCGGTGCGTATTCGGCGGTGAGTAGGGTCGCGCCGGCCCATTCCCCGCCCACCGCGAAACCCTGCGCGAACCGCAATACGACCAGCAGGAGGGGGGCTGCGACCCCGATCGTGGCCGCGCCCGGCAGCAACCCGATCAGCACGGTGGAGACGCCCATCAGCAGCAGCGTTGAGACGAGCGTCCGCTTGCGGCCGATCCGGTCGCCGTAGTGTCCGAAGCTCACCGCCCCGAGCGGTCGGGCGGTGAATGCCACCGCGAAGGTGGCAAATGAGGCCACTGTGCCGGCGGTCGAACCCAAAGCCGGGAAGAAGACTCTGGGGAACACCAGCGCTGCGGCCGTGCCGTAGACGAAGAAATCATAGAACTCGACGGTGGTCCCCACACAGCTTGCGACCGCCACCCGGCGTCTCCTTGCACCGGCGGGCATCGCCTCTTCTGTGCTACTCATCCGTTTCCCTAGATCTCCCGCGCAGCGTCCGATCTCCTTGAGTATCAGTCGGTGACGTCTCGGCATGGTCGGAACGGCACGAGGTCGTGATCGTCGCAATCGGCCGCCGCTCACTGGTCGAGCTGTTCCTGTGCGATCCCGCGCGGTCGTTCGCAGTCGTACGCTAGTGCGCGATGGCGTCGATGAGCGCTCTAGCTCCCTGACGCAAGAGGTCGGCGCCGACGAAGTAACCCAGAGCCGCGGGGTCTTCGGCCACGCCCCAGTGGTGGGAGTCGAGCCACTGGCTGCCGTCCAGGCTGAACACCTTGGCACACAAAGAAAGCTTGCCGCTAAGCTCGGTGCAGGCGTAGCCCGCGATGGGTGAGTTGCAGTGGCCTTGCAGGGCGTGCAGCATGGCGCGCTCGGCGGTGGCGTGCCGGTGAGCTTCGGCGTCGTTGAGCCGAGCGCTCAACGCGCGAATGTTGGTATCGGTGGCGCGGCACTGCAATGCGATGATGCCCGCGCCGATCGCCGGGCACATCGTCTGCAGCGGCAGGATCTCCGTAATCCGCTCGGCCTCGTTGACCCGGTACAGGCCGGCTACCGCGGCCACGATCGCGTCGAAGTGGCCCTCGTCCAGCCGCATCAGGCGAGTGTTGACGTTGCCCCGCAACGGTTTGATCTCTAAGTGCGGATAGTGCAGACGGAGCTGCGCGGCACGGCGCACCGCGCTGGTACCGATGACGGCACCGGCGGGCAATTCAGTCAGCGGGTCACCGGTGCGGGAGATCACGGCGTCGTGGATGTTTTCCCGTGGCAGGTAGGCGGCGAAGGCCAGCCCTTCTGGTACTGGAACGTCGCCCGGGATGTCTTTGAGACAGTGCACCGCCAGATCGACCGAGCCGTTGAGCAGGTTGCGGTCGATCTCACGAACGAACGCGCCCTTACCGCCTAACTTCGCGAGGTCCCCCATCCACTGGTCGCCACTGGTAGTGATCTTGATCAGTTCAGTGGTGACCGTGGGATCCAGCGCTTCCAAGGCTGTGACGACCTGCTCGGCTTGGTGGAGGGCCATCGGGCTAGAGCGGGTGCCGATTCGCACGTGCGGCATGTCAGAACCTTACGCAGTCAGCAGTTGAGGCCATTCAGGCGCCGGGAAATCTAGAGGTCGACGGCGATCCGGTCACCGCGGCTTCGGGACACGCAGATCGTCATGGTGTCGGTGCGCTCACGGTCGGTCAGTACCCGATCGCGGTGGTCGATGTCACCGGAGAGTACCTGGGTCCGGCAGGTTCCGCAGAAGCCCTGCTGGCAGGAGTAAGCGATGCCGGGAACCGTCTGGCGGATCACGTCGAGCGCAGATCGGTCGGCGGGTATGGTAGACGGCCGAACATCCAGGTCTCCCTCCTGGCGGTGAGTGCGTAACAGGGTTCCGACACCTAATGCCACTTCCGAGGCGCTAGGTCGGCACGAGCTAGCGCCCGGAGCAGCCTCGGAGTCAGCCGGGAGGCCAGCAATCCGACTTTGGCTTCGGTCGTGATCGCAGCGATGGCGGCGTTGCGCTCTACGGCGCGCAGGATCTCCCGCGCTGCCCTGTCCGGGGTGAAGTTGCGCCGGTGGTACAGCTCGGTCGCGCGCTGCCTCGCGGCACGCTCCTCGGTGGCGTCGAGGCCGACGAACCGGGTAGTGCTGGTGATGTCGGTGTGCACGAAACCAGGGCAGATCGCCACGACGCCGATGCCGGCTTCGGCCAGTTCCCCGCGCAGGCACTGGCTCAGCGCGAGGACCGCGGCTTTGGTCGTGGTGTACGCCGGGAGCGCCCGCGTGGGCAGGTACGCGGCGGCGGATGCGATGTTGACGATGGTGCCGCCCGCACCGCCAGCAACCAGCAGCCCACCCAGGACCCGGCAACCGTGGATGACGCCCCACAGATTGACGTCGATGATCCGTTCCCAGTCGGCCACGGTGGTGTCGAAGAACGGCCCCGCCATGCCGATCCCGGCGTTGTTGATCACGATGTCCGGGATCCCGTGTTCGTCGAGCAGCACCGTGCCGAACTTCTCGACCGCGCCACCGTCAGACACGTCCACGGGGTACGCGCTCGCCGACGGACCGAGCGTGCTGGCCAGCTGCGCGGTGCGCTCGGCCGCCTGTGCCTCGATGTCGGTGACGATTACCTCAGCGCCCTGCTCAGCGAATTCGAGCGCCGTGGCCCTGCCGATACCGCTGCCCGCCCCGGTGATCACCACGAGGGTGTCCTCGAACCGCCGCCGTTGCGGGCCGCTGCGGCGTGCGCGGCGCAGCGGGCGCGATTCACGACCGCCTTCGGAGTGGTCGATCAGCTCGCTCGCGCAGCGCGCGACGGTGTGCGGGTGGCTGCGCGGCAGCCAATGGCCGCCGGGCAGCTCGCGAACCGCAAGGTTGGGTACCCAACACCCGATGTCGGTCTGGAGCGATCTCGACACGAACGGATCCCGCCCGGGCGCAAGGACTTGCACCGGAACGTCGATCGTCTGGGGAGCGGGTTTGGCTAGTCGGGGCAGCATGTTCGCCCGGTAAAGCTGCATGCCGTTCACCCCGTCGGTCACAGCGGGGGTGCTGGCGCAGCCCGCCAGGGCCAGCGTGCGCTGGGGGAGTCCGGTGCGCCAGACCAGCTCTGGCAGCAGCGGCAGTTGGAAGAAGCCGATGTACCAGCTCGACACCAGTTGGGTGATCAGCTCACGCAGCGCCCGCGGTGTTGGCCGGCGCAGCCGCGCCCGCAACCAGTGGCCCGCGTGGTCCAGACATGGCCCGGAGATCGACGTGAAGGACGTGACTCGGCCGCGCAGCCACTGGCCGGTCAGCGCATGCCAGGTCTGGATCGATCCCCAGTCGTGGGCCAGCAGATGGACTGGACGGTCGGGGCTGACCGCGTTGATCACTGCGGCCAGGTCCTGGGCGAGCTGCTCGAGCCGGTACGCTCGACGGTCGCGAGGTTTCCCGGACTCGCCGGCCCCCCGGACGTCGTAGCACACCAGGTGGTATCGCGGTGCCAGTCCGGCCGCAACGCCGTCCCACACGGTGTGGTCGTCGGGGTAGCCGTGCACGCAGACCACCGTGGGTGCGCCTCGCACTCCCGACTCGTGCACCCGTAGCGGCACGCCATCGGTGCTGGTCACCTCGCTGACCATCACGCAGCCAACGTTCGTTGCCAGCGACACACGTGCGGGAGATCGCCGTCAAGCCAATACGCGCTATCGGTCTCGGTGACCACGAGATTTTCTCGAATCGCCAGATCGGCGAAACCGGTCACCCCTTTGCCGGCCATCCGCCACCTCCTGATGCCGTTTCCTACTCCCCGGTAGGAACTTTCTCCGTCGTGATAGGTTTGTCAAGTGGAAAGCTCGAGGGTGGTTCCGCTGGCGGCCCGGCCGCATCGAACCGGACGCGCTCGGGCTGCCCATCTCGGCCCCGAACGCCGACGTCCGCTGATCCTCGATGCGGCGTTGGAGGTCTACGTCGAGCGCGGTTACCGGGGTACCTCGATGCAGGCGGTGGCCGATGCGGCGGGTGTGACGAAGCCAGTGGTCTACGAGTGCTACCCGAACAAGGACGAGTTGCTGCTCGCGTTATTGGACCGTGAGGAGCGACGCCTGCTAGACGCCATCACTGACGCGTTGCCCAGAAACCCGGCGTTCGACAATGTGGAGGTGGTACTGGCGGCGGGACTCACCGCTTTTCTCACCGGAGCGGGTCAGGCGACGAATTCGTGGCGGGTGGTCTTCGAGTCCCGCCGGGGTTCCGACTCTGTGGTGGCAGCACGGGTTCGGCGGGCTCGCGACATGATTTTAGGTCAGATTCGTGAGCTGGTGCGCTTGTACATGACCTCGGCCGAGATCGACGACGTCGAGCGCAAGTCGCCGGTTGTCGCCGAATTGCTTGCTACCGTGGCCGAGTCCTGCGTCCGGATGCTCGTGCTGGAACACTACCCGTGGACCGCGGTAGAGCTCGCAACCTACGTATCCCGTCTTATCACCCGCGGTGTCCGCCCGGTTTGAGTGCTCAGCAAAGCCCAGGAGGACAGCAAAGCCCGGAGGACCCTGACGGAAATACCATGTTCCCGCGCTGGCGTTTGCGCAACCATGGACATAGGAATCATCGGCGCGGGCCACATCGGCGCAACCGCTGCGAAGCTTTTCGTGCGCGCCGGGCATCGGGTCACTGGGAGACGCTGCGCGACGGCGGTCACCCGCACCTGCCGCGTGAGCAGCGCCTTTCGCTTTTCGTTGCCGGTGACGACCAGGGTGCGGTTGGTGTCGTTGCCGAGCTGATCGAGCAGCTCGGGTTCGCCGCCGTGATCACCGGTGATCTCGCTGGCGGCGGCCGCCGCCAGCAGCCCGGGACGCGCGTTCTGCTCGCCGCCTCCACGGCGGCCCTGAGCCAGCTGACCCCGGGGGTGGTGGGTGAACCGATCCCGGTGGCCCTGCTGAGCGGTCGGGAGCTGCCCTCGCGGCTGGGCATGCGCCACGTGCACGCGGTGCGGGCGGTGACCGACCAGCTGGTCCCTGTGGGACGGTACTACGGGGGGCAGGCGGACCTGTTCGGCGGCGCCGCGAAGACCTACACGCGGTGGATGGGTGGATGGAGGTGCCCGCGACCGAGACGGTCAAGGCCCAGCTGGCCGCCGCGCTGGCCGAACTGCACACCATTGCGGGTTGGTTCTGTCATGACGTAGGGACGGGGCACTTCACCCGCGCCCTGTGGCTGGCCGGTGAGGCCGGGGACACTTACGGGGCCGCCTACGCCAGCTGGGGTGCCGGGGCGACGCTGGTTCGCAGCGGGCACCCCAATGATGCGCTGAAGCTCTTCCAGTCGGTGCAGGTCCGGATCCGGTTGCGCCCGCTGTCCGCCGCACTGGAGAGCACAGACTAGGCGGTGACGCGAAGGAACTGGTGGCTCATTGCATGGAGCGCGTCTTGGGGTTAGCCGGCCAGTGCGTGCAGTCGGCGCAGCACTTCTGCAGCGCCGAGTGCTTGGGTGATGGCGTGGAGGTCGGGGCTGCGGGTGGAGCCGGTGAGGGCGACGCGGATGAGTTGGGATGCTTCTCGGATCGAGCCGGGATAGGCGTTGGGGTTTTTCTTGTATTCCTTGGTGTTGGGCGCGAAGCCGTGTTTCGCGGCGAGCTCGCGGACCTGGTTGAACCATTCCTGGGGGTTGTCCCGGTGTTGGTAGCCCTCGGCGAAGTCATGAGCGAAGCTTGCGGCGATGGTGGCATCCACCCCGAGCGGGATGAGGCGTGCGTCCGCGGGGCCGGACAACGGGATGAACAGTTGCGGGAAGAAGAAGCCGTAGGCGGGTCGGAAGTCCGACCACTTGCGCAGATCCTTGCGGGGATTGTCGACACCGTCGCGTTCCACGGCGAGAGCGCGTAGGGCAAGAGCGTGTTCGGCGTCCAGGACGGTGGCCAGGTCGGGGTCGAATTGGCCAGCCCAGGTGCGGACGGCGTCAAGAACCTGATGTCCAGGCAGGGTGGCGAGGTAATCGGCACTGATGTCTTCGAGTTTGACCAGATCCACTAGTGGGCCGGTGACGCCGCACTGGTCCAGCCGGATAGGGGTGGCGAGTGCCTCGTGGAGTGGGAGATCGGCGAGCCGCCCGTTGGCCAGGCCCCGCAGGTAGTACAGGACAGCCTCGGCGGGGTAGCCGGCTTCAATGTAGAAATCGACGCTGGCTTCAGGGTCTGTGCGCTTAGACAGTTTGCGTTTCCCGCCGGGGATCTGCTTCATCAGCGGTGCGATGTGCGCGTAGGTGACCGGCTCAAAGCTCAGCGCGTCGAACAGTTGCAGGTGTAGCGGGACCGAAGAAATCCACTCCTCGCCACGGATGACCAGCGTGACGCGCATCAGGTGGTCATCCACGGCGTGCGCGAAATGGTACGTCGGCAGCCGAGGGGATTGATCGGAAGATTTCAGGACAACTGTGTCGTTGCGATTGGCCTCATGTTCCAACTCACCTCGGATCGCGTCGGTGAAGCGGACCCGCTGCCCAGCGGCGTTGTCGGGGGTGCGGAAGCGCACCACGTACGGGGCACCTTCGGTGAGCTTAGCCTGCACGGTGGCGGGGTCGGCGTCGCGCCAGATGGCCCATGGTCCGTAGTAGCCGGTGGGGATCTTCGCGGCGCGCTGGCGTGCGGTGATGTCGGCGAGCTCATCTTTGGTGGCGAAGCACAGGTACGCCTTACCCTGGCGCAGCAGTTCTCGCGCGTAGGAGAGGTAGATGCGGGCGCGGGCCGACTGGTGGTAGGGGCCATAGCTGCCGTGCTCGTCGTCTTCGTCGGAGGGGATACCGAAGTAGTCGAACGCGCGGGTGAACTGGGTTTGGGCGCCTTCGACCTCGCGCGACTGGTCGGTGTCCTCGATCCGCACCAGATAGACGCCCCCGGAGTGCGCCGCGATGTCGCGATCGATGGTGGCCACGTAGACGCCGCCGATGTGCACGAATCCGGTCGGCGAGGGGCCGAACCGGGTGACCTCAGCACCCTCGGGGAGCTGCCGCTGTGGGTAGTGCCGTTCCCAGTGCCCGGGTTCGGGAAGGCCAGCGGGGAACAGGGCGTCGATGACCGCGCGGTCCAGCATCGCCTACGTCAGTCTCGCTTCCGGAGCCAAATTCGATCATGGAATGGGACGTCTTGACAAGCGTCTCAGGCTACCAATCGTGCCTGTTCGTGTCGCGGCGAGCCATGGCGCGCAGCAGGAACTATCGCAGGAACGGCACCGGCTTGCCGCTGAGTTCGTTAGCAGTGACCGCCGTTCCGAGTGAGGCGCACCCCCACAGCGCCCATCGCGGAATACGCAATGTGTTCGGCTTTTTGATGAGCGCAACGATGGCGGCACCGGATACCTCCAGAGCCGATCACAGCGCCGGACAGGTTCCTCTTGTCTTAAAATACCCTTCGTCATGGCTGAACCATATGGTACATGTACCATATGGTTCACAAGCAGCGTATCGACATCCAGGTCCACACCTGCGCCAAGGCCACCGCCGTGTACGCGTTGCTGCGGGACGGCACGAGCTGGCCGAGGTGGACGTCGCTCGATTCGTTCCAGCTGGAACGGGCCGGCGAACGGGAACCGGAAGGAGTCGGCGCAATCAGAATTTTCCGCAAGGGGACGGTGACCGGCCGGGACCAGATCACAGAAGTGATCCCGGAGCGCCGGTTCAGCTACCGGCATCTGTCCGGGCTCCCGGTACGAGATTACCGCGCAGACGTCGATCTCGAACCGACCCCGGAAGGGACCAGGATCCGCTGGCACATCTCGTTCGCGCCGAAGGTGCCCGGCACCGGTTGGCTGTGCCGGTGGGGAATCGAACGATTCGTCAAGCAGTGCGCGCGAGGTCTGGCAGCGTACCCGCTCACCACAACGTTGGCGTGAGTGCTGACGCGCTGCGCGCCACGCTCGACGCGCTGCGCCTGGTGGACCACCACGTCCACGGTGCCATGATGGGCGATGTCGACGGTGCCGCGTTTGAAGCAGGCTTCAGTGAGTCTCCGTGGGCAGCGCCTGCGGGCACGACACATCTGGACTCTCAGCTGGGTTTCGCGGTCCGCCGCTGGTGCGCCCCGGTGCTCGATCTGCCCCCGCACGTGGATGCCCATGCGTACCTCCTCCGTCGGCGCGAGCTCGGTGCGCAGGAGGTGACTCATCGACTTCTCCTCGCCAGTGGCGTCGGGTGGTTTCTGGTCGAGACCGGCTACCGAGCTGAGCAGACTCTGGGGCCCGTCGAGATGGCGGCCGCCTCCGGCGCGACCGCGTCGGAAATTGTACGCCTGGAGTCCATCGCCGAGGAGGTGGCGGTCAGTGGCGTGCAGGCGGCTGAGTTCGCTGACCGGTTCGCCTCGACTCTGGACGAACGGGCTCGACACGCCGTGGGGTTCAAGTCCGTCATCGCCTACCGGTACGGCCTTGACTTCGATCCTGACCCCCCCAGTGTCGCCGATGTGCGCCGCGCCGCTGGGCAGTGGCTAGGGCGACGGGAGACCGGTGAACTGCGCCTGACCGATCCGGTGCTGTTGCGCCACCTGCTGTGGATGGGTGTCGACCGCGGCCTACCGCTGCAGTTCCACATCGGGTACGGCGATCCTGACTTGACCCTGCACCGCTGCGACCCGTCGCTGATGACCGACTTCCTACGCCGGGTACAGGACCGCAAGATGCCGGTGATGCTGCTGCACTGCTACCCTTATCACCGCACCGCCGGGTATCTGGCCCACGTGTTTCCACACGTATACCTGGACGTCGGATTGGCGGTGAACTACACCGGGGCGCGGTCTCGTGCCCTTGTCGCGGAATCGCTGGAAGTGGCCCCATTCGGCAAGCTGCTGTTCTCCTCCGATGCGTGGGGACCAGCTGAGCTGCATCATCTCGGCGCTGTGCTGTGGCGGCGTGCCATGGCCAGCGTCCTCGGTGAATGGGTGCAGTCGGGGGAGTGGTCGAGCGCTGATGCGGTACGTGTCGCACAGATGGTGGGTGCGGACAATGCGAAACGCGTCTACCGGCTGGCGGAGTGGGAATGACACGTGGGAATGACACGTGGGAATGACACGTCGACGAGGTACGCAAGGCGACGTTCGCCGTCTCTTATGACTGACGGTCCTCACCATGGGGAAGGGCAACGTGATGTCAGAGATATTCGATGGTTCGCCGCCAGTCAAGGGTGCTCACCTTCGTCGAGAGCTGAGCGTGTGGGAGGCCCTTGGCATCTCGGTGGCGTTGATGGCTCCCTCGGCGGCGGTCAACATCAACCCACAGGCCACCGCGGGCACGGTGGGGCGCGCTGTCCCTTTAGCGTTCACCCTGGCTACCGTCGGGGTACTGCTCATTGCCTACACCTTCGTGCGACTGTGCCAGCGCTTCCACCACGCAGGCAGTGTCTATGGCTTCGTCGGGGCGACTCTGGGTGCTCGCGCTGGTGTCGTTGCTGGATGGGCGCTGCTGGGCACCTATACGTTGTTCGGGGTCACCACGGTATCGGCGGCCGGTATCTTCGGCTCGACGTTTCTGGACAGCGTGGGGATGTGGACGCATCAGCCGTCCTGGTCAGGTTTCCTTATTGGTGCCATCGCGTTGGTTGGCGTGTTCTCGCTGGCCATCGCTCCTGTTCGGGGGACGACCAGGTTCTTGTTGGCGGTGGAAGGCACCACCGTTGCGCTGATTGTGGTTGTGGCGGTGGTGATCCTCATCCGGCTCGCGACTGGTAGCGCGCCGCAGAATCACGCGGTCGACCTGTCGGTGTTCACTGCGCCGCCCGGCACCGGTGTCTCGGCGGTGTTCCTCGGGGTGGTCTTCGGCTTCTTGTCATTCGCGGGTTTCGAGGCCGCCGCGACGCTGGGTGAAGAGACACGCAAGCCGCGTCGGGACATTCCCCGGGCAATCCTTGGGACGGCGATCTTCGGTGGCCTGTATTTCGTGTTCGTCACGGCCGTGGCGATGATGGGTTTTGGCGCCGACGACAAGGGGGTGGCGGCATTCAGCGGCTCGGGATCGCTGCTGGGCGACCTCGGCTCGCGGTACGTGGCAGGTTGGGTGGGCGAGGCTATCACGATCGGTGCGGCGATCAGCGCCTTCAGTTGCGCGCTGGCTTGCGTGGTTGGTGCCACGAGGCTATTGTTCGCGCTCGCGCGTGATGGCGTCGGGTTTTCACCATTCAGAAAGGTCGTTGCGACGCGCGGGACTCCAGTCCGCGCAACTGCGGCAGTTGTCACCGCCATGTACCTGGCTATTGGCGCCACGTGGTTCGTGCTGGGCGGAAAGCCGTTCGACTTGTTCGTTGC
>Ga0213881_10000207_pt1 | contig 46556 bp, 47 predicted proteins | sample BarmaccoBMER_R08_FD_160104 | JGI IMG/M metagenome (GOLD analysis project Ga0213881, IMG submission 160104) | Barbacenia macrantha exposed rock microbial communities from rupestrian grasslands, the National Park of Serra do Cipo, Brazil - ER_R08 ...
CCAACAGACACCCGCACGCAGCCTCCTCCATGAACTGCGTGAGTCCTACCGGTCACCAACCAGCCGACGCCCCCACCACCTCGGCGTGTCGCCCCATAGTCCGGTCAATAGATATTCGTGACATGAAGGATGCTACTCAGCAACCCGTCGATGGATCCGCCCTGTCGTGGGTCGGCGGTCTGCGGGGGAGACTCCTTGAAGGCGGCGTTGCCCATGCTTGCACCCTTGGCGTCAGGTCGCGGTGCCGGGGAGTCTGCTGGGGAGGTTCTGGAGCCGGCTGGTCGCACTGGAGTTGATCCCACTGGAGTTGATCCCACTGGAGTTGATCCCACTGGGACGGAGGCCTTCGGAGCGATAGGGGCGCTTTGCCGTGGTGCCGACTGCACCGGCGCTCGCCGCACGGGGAGATCTTTGAGGGACGAGCCCCACTGGGGGGTTGCGCCTGGCGTCCAGGGAGCGGCCTGTCCGGGACCTGCCTGTGTTGGACCTGAAAGCGATGCCGCGGAACTCGCGGTGGGTAGTTGTTGCGGTTCCGCGACGATCGGGCTGGCCGAGGGTTCGACGATCGATTCCGCCTCACCGCCGGCGAGCAGCGGCGAGCTGCCGTGCAAAACGGTGGCGGAAAGCGTCACGGCAGATCCGGCGAACAGCGCCCCCAGAGTGCGTGCCGTCGGCCTCCGCGAGTTGGGCGACGCGGACGAATAGCTAGCGACCATCGGTCAAGCACGCTCCCTTTCGCGATTCACGGACCCGACCTAGGGCCCGCCACCAAGTGTGGTCGAGACTGTATCGTGCGTGATCGACGATTGGTGGGATGTGCCCGCGATTTGCAGACGTTGCGGCCAGATCAGCGTCCAAGGGCCGTGCGGATGGCCATGGTGTTCGGTGCCACAGGGGCTCGCAGTCCCAGGTGGTCTTCCACAGCGTCCAGGGTCTTGAGCCCGTCGCCAGTGATGAGCAGGACGGTTTCGGCGTCGGGATCCAACCGGCCATCCTCGACGAGCTTTTTCGCGCAGGCCACCGTTACTCCTCCGGCGGTCTCGGCGAAGATTCCTTCGGTGCGGGCCAGCAGCCGGATCCCCTCGACCACCTCCTCGTCGGTGGCATCCTCGATCGCGCCGCCCGTGCGGCGGACAGTGTCCAGCGCATAGGGGCCGTCGGCGGGTGCACCGATCGCCAGCGAGCGAGCGATGGTGTCCGGTCGGACCGGCACGACCACGTCGCGGCCGGCTTTGAAGGCTGCAGATACCGGTGAACAGCCGCTAGCCTGTGCCCCGAACACTCGATACGGCGCGGGCTGCACCAAGCCCAGTTCGCTGAGCTCCCGAAACCCCTTGTCCACCTTGGTCAACTGGGAACCAGATCCGATGGGTACGACAACCTGGTCGGGCAGCCGCCAACCGAGCTGCTCGGCGACCTCATAACCCAGCGTCTTGGAGCCCTCGGCGTAGTAGGGGCGGACATTGACGTTGACGAATGCCCAGTCCTCGTGTTCTGCGGCGAGCTCGGTGGCGAGCCGGTTGACGTCGTCGTAGGTGCCGTCCACCGCGATCAGCGCACCGTCGTAGACCGCTGTGGTGAGCACTTTGGCTCGTTCCAGCGAGGAGGGGATGAGCACCACCGACTGCCAGCCGGCGCGGGCGGCCGCAGCGGCTACCGCGTTGGCGAGGTTGCCGGTCGACGGGCAGGCAAGGACGCTAAAACCGAGCTGCCGAGCGGCGGCCAGCGCGACCGCGACCACTCGATCCTTGAAGGAGTGCGTTGGGTTGCCGGTGTCGTCCTTGACCCACAATCGGCGCATCCCCAGCGCCTTGGCGAGTCGCTCGGCGTGAATCAGCCGGGTCAGGCCGGGCTGGGTGTTCGGGTATTCATCGACGTCGTCCGGCACGGGCAGCAACCTGCGATAACGCCAGATCGATCGGGGCCCGGACTCGATGTCCAAACGGGTGATGCACTCGAAGTCGTAGCCAACCTCCAGCGGCCCGAAGCACTCGGCACAGGCGAACTCCGCAGCCAGTGGTGCACCGAGCCCACATTCCCGGCACACCAGCTGGCGCGCAGGCCCCAGGCCTAGCTCAGAGGTGGTCCCGGTACTGATCGTGCCTGTGTTGATCGTTTCTGTGTTGATCGTGCTCGTGCCGAGCGTGCCGGTCATCGCGAGGTCCTCTCCTCATCTCTCCCGCACGGCGGGTCGGAATTGGCACCGTGATCGCTAGTGGCCTCGCGGTATGCGGTCGTGCGCGTCAGCCAGCGTCGGTTGCCGGGGCTTCGTCGGGCCGATCCCTCTGCCCCTCTGGATGAGCTGTATTCGGTTGTGCTCTTCACCGTACGGCAGTCGGTACCGGCTGCCAACCAAGTCCACGATGCGGGAAGGGCGCGAGCGGCTTGCGGGCCGATGCGAGGATAGCCGGCGTGAGCTCCCTGACGGTCGCCTCCGCGTCGCTGTACCTGATCCTCGGCGAGGAGGAACTGCTGGTCGAGCGTGCCGTGCAGGGTGTGGTAGCGGCGGCGCGGCAGACCGACCCGCAGACCGAAGTGCGCCGGGTGCGCACCACCGACCTGGTGGTCGGCGAGCTTGACGAGCTGGTCAGCCCGTCGCTGTTCGCCCACAGGCGGGTGGTGGTACTGGATGGCGCCCACGAGGCGGGTAAGGACATGACCAATGCGGTCCTGGACCATGCGCGCAATCCAGCGGGGGACACTGTTCTCGTCGTGGTGCACGCGGGGGGCGGCCGCGGTAAGGCGCTGCTCGACGGGCTGCGGGCGGCCGGTGCCGTGGTCACCGAATGCCCCCGAATCACCCGCTTCGAAGACCGGGCGCGCTTCGTACGCGAGGAGGTCCACCGCGCCGGTGGGCGGATCAGCGCCGGCGCGGTCACCGCCCTGATTGATGCAGTCGGTTCCGACCTGCGGGAACTTGTCTCGGCTGCGGCTGCGCTGAGCACCGACAGCGGCGGGGAGGTCGATGAGGCCGCGGTGCGCCGCTATTACCGGGGCCGTGCCGAGGTCACCGGATTCTCGGTCGCGGAGAAGGTGATGACCGGGGATGCCGCCGGTGCTCTGGAGACGCTGCGCTGGGCGATGCAGCTGGGTGTGCCGCACGTCCTGCTCGCCGACGCGCTCGCCGACGCCGTGCGCACGGTTGCCCGGGTGAGCGCCTCGGGCCGCGCTGACCCCTACCGGCTGGCGAGCACGCTGGGGATGCCACCGTGGAAGGTGAAGAAGGCGATGGCGCAGGCCCGAGGCTGGCAGGCCGATCAGCTGGCGCAGGCGATCGCGCTGGTGGCCACCCTCAACGCCGAGGTGAAGGGAGTGGCCGCGGACGCCGAGTACGCCCTGGAACGTGCGGTGCTCGCACTGTGCGCCGCCCGCCGCCGCTGAGCGGCGCAAAGGCCGACTGCCGCTGAGCGGCGTTACAGTTGGTTGGCCCGCCGAGCCATGGCCGATTTGCGGTTCGCCGCTTGGTTGCGGTGGATGACGCCCTTGCTCACGGCCTTGTCCAGCGCCCGGCTGGCAGTCCGCAGCTCGCCGAGCGCCCGGTCCTTCTCGCCGGCAGATGCGGCTTCACGGAACCGGCGGACCGCCGTCTTCAGCGACGACTTGATGGACTTGTTGCGCAGTCGTGCCTTCTCGTTGGTCCGAATCCGCTTCATCTGCGACTTGATGTTGGCCACGCGTTTACCTTCGATCTCGCTTTCCACAGGAGGTGCCGTCGCGCGGCACGGTAAACGATCGTAACAGCCGGTATGACCGGCCCCAGAGGAAACCCCAGACGAAAGCCGGTGGGACAGAGCCGGTAAGACAGGGGGATGGAGGTACTCAGCAGCCGTGTCCTGCTCCACCCGACCGACCTCGAGCGTTCCACGGCGTTCTACCGCGACGTGCTGGGGCTCGCCGTTCATCGCGAGTTCCCGGGCGGGACGGTATTTGCCCTTGGCGGGGGCTTCCTGGAGGTGACGGGGCACTCTGAGTCCAGCCCGAGCGTCGCGGTCGCGGTGTGGTTGCAGGTCCGTGACCTGGCGGCGACGGCGGCCGAGCTCGTCCATCGGGGGGTGCGGGTGCTGCGGGAGCCGCGTCGGGAACCGTGGGGGCTCGACGAAATGTGGATCGCCGACCCGGACGGCTTCCGCCTGGTAATCGTCGAGGTGCCCGCCGGTCACCCCCTGAGAAGCGATCAGCGGGCCCGCACACCAACCCCGACGTCAGAACACCCGGTAGGGCAGGAACTTCCCGTCCAGCACTAGGCGCACCCGGTCGCCGTGGGGGTCTTCACGGCGTTCGAACGATAGCTCGAAGTCGATGGTGCTCATGATGCCGTCGCCGAACTCCTCACGGATCAGCTCGGCCACCGTGCTGCCGTAGACCTGCACGACCTCCTGCAGCCGGTACACCACGGGTCCGGTGGTATCGACCATGTCCGCACCGCGTACCGGCGGCAGCTGCAGGGCCTCCACGACGTCGCCGTCCAGCTGCAGCAGCTGCCCCAACGTGTGAGCTTGGTTGGCGTCCAATGGCTGCTGGCCCAGCACCGCCGAGGTGCTCCACACCAGCGAGCGGTCCAGACTCTTCGCGATGGTCGTCCAGGACACCTGGAGACGGTGCTTGGCGGCCAATGCGGCGGCTGCGGCTTCCCGGCGGCCCAGCCTGGGCAGCGGAACGATCGTCACGGTGGCCCTCCTCCCGGTGGGATGCTCACGTTCGATCATCCCCGCTGCGCCGGGTCGGCGTCACGCAGCCGAGAGCGAACAGCCCTTCAGGGCCGGAGGGCAAAGGTCATCCAGATCAGGGACGTGCCCGACGACGCGCACGCCGAGCTGACCAGACGAGCCGAGGCGGCTGGGCTGTCCCTGAGCAGGTTCGTGCTGCGCGAACTGGAGTTGACCAGCCGCCTCGGCCGTAACGTGCAGATCTTCGCCCGGCTACGGGAGCTGCCTGCCACCGGCATCACCGACGAGGCGATCATCGAGGACATCCGGCCTGAGCGGGACCGCGCCGGGTGATTGTCGTCGATGCCTCGGTGATCGTGGCGGTGATCATCGGATCGGTGGGTGCAGCCGACCGCCTCGCCGACGAGCGGTTGGTGGTGCCGGCCATCGTTGACGGTGAGGCGGGCAGTGCCGTGCGCCGGCAGTGGCGGCACGGATCACTCAGCGATGAGCGGGCCAGCATCGCGATCGACGCTCTCGGCGCCCTGGAAATTATGCGCTTCGAACACCGTGCCTTACTCCCGCGAGCCTGGGAACTGCGGCACAGCCTGACCTTCACGGACGGCCTTTACCTCGCGCTGGCCGAGCAACTCAAAATTCCGCTGGTTACCCTGGACGGCCGCATCGCAGCAGCACCGCACATCACGGCTGATGTCGAGGTGCTCGCTCGAAGCTCGTGAGATCACATGAGACGGGCATGGTCCCGGCGGCGCGGGTGACCTCGATGCGGCGTGCGACCATGACGTGATCCCCTGCTGCCCGAGGACTGCTGAGTGACCACGTTCGCCGACAAGACCTTCACCCCTCCCGAACTGATCCGCAACTTCTGCATCATTGCGCACATCGATCACGGCAAGTCCACCCTGGCCGACCGCATGTTGCAGCTCACCGGCGTGCTCGACGCGCGCAACTACCGGGCGCAGTATCTCGACCGGATGGACATCGAGCGCGAGCGAGGCATCACCATCAAGGCGCAGAACGTCCGGCTGCCCTGGCGGGTCGACGGTGTCGACCACGTGCTGCACCTGATCGACACCCCCGGCCACGTCGACTTCAGCTACGAGGTATCCCGCGCGCTGGAGGCGTGTGAGGGCGCCGTGCTGCTGGTGGACGCCGCGCAGGGCATCGAGGCGCAGACCCTGGCGAACCTGTATCTGGCGCTGGAGAAGGACCTGCGGATCATCCCAGTGCTCAACAAGATTGACCTGCCGGCGGCCGAGCCGGACCGCTACGCCGCCGAGCTGGCACACATCCTCGGCTGGGTGCCCGAGGACGTGCTGCGGGTCAGCGCGAAGACCGGCCAGGGCGTGCGGGAGTTGCTTGACGTGGTGGTCGAGCAGGTTCCGGCCCCCGTCGGGGACAGCACGGCACCGACCCGGGCGATGATTTTCGACTCGGTCTACGACTCCTACCGGGGGGTGGTCACCTACATCCGGGTGGTAGACGGGCGGATCGTCCCGCGGGACCGGATCCGGATGATGTCCACCGGCGCCACCCACGAGCTGCTCGAGGTCGGCATCATCTCGCCCGATCAGAAGCCGTGTGACGGCTTGGGTGTCGGCGAGGTCGGCTACCTCATGACCGGGGTGAAGGATGTCCGGCAGTCCCGGGTCGGGGACACCATCACCAGCGAGCGGGGCGGCGCCACCGTGGCGCTGTCCGGCTACCGCACCCCCACGCCAATGGTGTTCGCCGGGCTGTACCCGATGGACGGCTCGGACTACCCGGAACTGCGCGACGCGCTGGACAAGCTGCGGCTCAACGACGCCGCGCTGAGCTATCAACCGGAGACCTCCGCCGCGCTGGGGTTCGGTTTCCGCTGCGGATTCCTGGGCCTGCTGCACCTGGAGATCACCCGGGACCGGTTGGAGCGCGAGTTCGGCCTCGATCTCCTCTCCACCGCGCCCAATGTGGTCTACCGGGTGGTCCGCGACGAGGGGACCGAGCAAGTCGTCACCAACCCTGCGGACTGGCCTGAGGGCAAGGTCGCGCAGGTGTACGAACCGGTGGTCCGCTGCACCGTCATCGCCCCCTCAGACTTCGTCGGCACGATCATGGAACTCTGCCAGGGCCGCCGCGGCACCCTGTTGGGGATGGACTACCTGTCGACCTCGCGGGTGGAGCTGCGCTACACCCTGCCGATGGCCGAGATCGTGTTCGACTTCTTCGACGCGCTGAAATCCCGCACTCGCGGCTACGCCTCGATGGACTACGAGGAGGCTGGCGAGCAGATCGCCGACCTAGTCAAGGTGGACATCCTGCTGCAGGGCGAGCCGGTGGACGCGTTCTCCGCGATCGTGCACCGCGAGGCCGCCTACAGCTATGGCACCTCGATGGTGACCAAACTGCGCGAGCTGATCCCGCGCCAGCAGTTCGAGGTGCCGATCCAGGCCGCGATCGGCTCCCGGATCATCGCCCGGGAAACCATCCGCGCGCTGCGCAAGGACGTGCTGGCCAAGTGCTACGGCGGGGACATCACCCGCAAGCGCAAACTGCTGGAGAAGCAGAAGGAGGGCAAGAAACGGATGAAGACCATCGGGCGGGTCGAGGTCCCCCAGGAGGCTTTCGTCGCCGCGCTGTCCACCGGCGACTCGGCGAAGTCCGGCCGGAAGTAGTTGGTGCTCTTCAAGGCCGGCCAACCCCCGGGTTGGCCGGCCTTGAAGAGCGGACGCGAAACTGTCGGTGGCACCTGTCAGGGTTGGCGCGACAACGGAAGGAGGGGACCATGACAACTATGAGCGCCGACCCGGACTTCGCCGAGGTCGCCCAAGGTCGTCCCTTCACGGTGCACGACCTGGAGGCGATGCCCGATGACGGCCACCGCTACGAGCTCATCGACGGGATGCTCATCGTGACCCCGGCTCCCGGCTGGTCGCACCAGCAGAGCAGTGGTGCGCTGTTCGTAGCGCTCTGGAATGCCTGCACACCTGAGTTCCGGGTGCTCTCGGCGCCCTTTGGGGTCCGCACCTCGGTCCGTAACGAGCTGCAGCCCGACATCCTGGTGGCCCGCTACGTCGACCTCACGCCGAAGAACCTGCCGGTCGCCCCGGTGCTCGCGGTCGAGGTGCTTTCCGAGAGCACCGCGCTCAACGATCTGAACAACAAGAAAGCTGCATATGAGCGGATGGGTGCCGCTTCGTACTGGGTGGTCGATCCTGAGCCTCCCGGCGGGCTGACCGTTTTTGAGCTCAACTCGCAGGGTCGCTACCGGCAGGTGGCGAGTGTCTGCGGGGAGGAGAAGCTCGCTACCGACCGACCGTTCCCGATCATCATCGTGCCAGCCCGGCTGCTGGATGGCCTGCGACCGTAATGTCAGCGAGTGAAGACGATCTTGCCGGCGGTGTCGCCGTCGAGCATCGCCTGGAAGCCCCGCTTGGCCTCGGACATCGGCAGCTCGGCACCGATTTGCGGGCGCAGCCCGGTGAGGTCCAGAAAAGACAACAGGTCGCGCAGTTCGTCGCGGGTACCCATGGTGGAGCCGACCATCCGCAGCTGCAGGAAGAACAGCCGCTGCAGTTCGGCGTGCTCGGCGTCGCCACTAGTGGCGCCACTGCAGACGATGATGCCCCCGGGCTTGAGCGACTTCGCCGAATGGGACCAGGTGGCTTTGCCGACGGTCTCGAACACCGCCTCCACCCGCTCGGGCAACCGGGCGCTGGGCTCGAATGCCTGGTGCGCACCCAGCGAGCGGGCCAGCTCGCGCTTGCCCTCGGTGCGCCCGGTCACCCAGACTCGCATCCCGGCAGCCCTTCCCAGCTGCACCAAGGCGGTGGATACCCCGCCCGAGGCGCCCTGCACGAGCATGGTCTGGCCAGCCCGCAGCCCGGACTTCACGAACAGCATCCGGTAGGCGGTGAGCCAGGCGGTGCCCATACAGGCCGCCTCCGGGAAGGTCAGCGACGGCGGCTTGGGCACCACGTTGCGTGCCGGCACCACGACGGTGTCAGCAAAGGTACCCGGCAGCTTCTCGGTGAGCAGCGTGCGGCGCGGATCCAGGGTCTCCTCGCCGATCCAGCCCGGGCTGGTCAGCACCGGGTAGATCACCACCTCGGAGCCGTCGGGCAGCACGCCGGCGCCGTCACATCCCAGGATCATCGGGAAGCGCTCGGGCGTGATACCCACCCCGCGCAGCGTCCACAGGTCGTGCATGTTCAGGCTGGCTGCTGCCACGGTGACCGCCACGGTGCCTTCGGGCACTTCCGGGTCGGGGCGCTCTCCGATGCGCAGCGAGGACAGCGGGTCGTGGGGATTCGGCTCGGAGGCGTACACGGCGAACATGCGCTCAACCTAGTGCTGGGCGGCTGCAGGCGAGTTACCCTGCGGCTGTGCCGTGGGCAGGGTGGGATGCGGTGAGCCGCTGGTGGAACGGGGTGGAACTGTGGCTCACCCAGCTTGGGCTCGCGCTGCAAGTGACCCTCCTCATGCTGGTGGTGCTGCCGGTCTGCTGGTGGGCCGCCCGGGCGTTGGACCGGGTCGTCGGCGCGGTCTTCGAACGGTTCAGCCCCCACCACGCCGTGGACACAGCCATGGACGCAGCCGGGGACGCAGAGGACGCGCAGGAGCCCCGGTGAGCCCCCGCCGACGGATCAGTGCCGCGCTGATCGGCCTGCTCGTGCTGGTGGCCGGTGGCGCCGTGGGGCGCCACGCGCTGGCCGCCGCGCCCGTTGGTGACCGGGCCCCGGCGGTCACCTCGACGGCTGGCCTGCCTGTTCGGACACTGTCGCAGCTACCGCCGCAGGTCGCGCAGGTGTGGCAGCTGATCCAGCACGGCGGCCCGTTCCGCTACCGGCAGGACGGGGCGGTGTTCGGCAACCGGGGTGGACGCTTACCGCTCCGGCCGTCCGGGTTCTACCGGGAGTACACCGTCCCCACACCGGGTGAGCACGACCGGGGTCCCCGCCGACTAGTCACCGGGGGTACCGCCGAGCTGTACTACACCGGCAACCACTATGCGTCCTTCGTCGCAGTCGACCCGAGGCGATAAGGCCGTGCTGCGTTATGTCCCCGACGCCGCGTGCGCGCTCGCGCACGCTCGTCACCGCGGCGCACTGGTGCATGTGGTGGGCCCGGTGACCAGCAAGGCCGAGGCGCTGGACGCGATCGGCGTCGCGCTGAACTTCCCGGCCTGGTACGGCCGCAACCTCGACGCGTTGTATGACTGCCTGGTCAACCTGTCCTGGCAAGGCGCCGGGGAACACGTGCTGGTCTGGGCAGGCCACCGCCAGCTCGAGGCCGCCGACCCTGAGGGGTACCGCGCCGTGCTCGCGGTGCTCGACGAGGCGGCTGGTGCCAGTTCGGGGGCCGGTTCGGGAGGCCGTCTGTCGGTGCTGCTCGCGGACGCGTGATCAGTTAGCGGGAACCCAGGATGCGGGGCGCTTCTCGGCGAAGGCGCGGATCCCCTCCTGGCCTTCCGCTGAGGCAAAGCACGCTGCGGACAGCTCGAGCATCGCCGCGAACTCGCGCGCCATCGTGGGCTCTGAGCTGCGGCGCAGCAACTGCTTGGTCAGCGTCAGGGCCTGTGGCCCACCCTGGAGGAGCATTCCGAGGTAGCGGTTCACCTCGGCGTCAAGCTGATCGGCCGGAACCGCGCTGTTCAGCAGGCCGATGGCCCTCGCCCTGCTGGCGTCGAAGGTCTCCCCGGTGAGAAACAGCTCGTGCGCCGCGCGGGGCAGCAGCTGGGCCAGCACGGTCACCGAGATCACGGCGGGCACCACACCGAGGCGCACCTCGGTGAACGCGAACGTCGTGTGGGTGGCCGCGACGGCGATATCGGCAGCGGCGAGCAGGCCGATCCCGCCAGCGCGGGCATGCCCGGCCAGCTTGGCGACAACCGGTTTCGGATACGTCCACATCGTCTCCAGGATGCGGGGTAACTCGGTGACCGCCTCCGGAGGCTCGGTGAGGTCCATCCCGGCACAGAATGCCGGCCCGGTGTGGTCGAGCACCACCACCCGCACCGAGTCGTCGGCGGCGCGCTCCAAGGCGTCCAACAGTTGAGCGCGCAGCGGGGCGGATAGCGCATTGCGGTTGGCGGGGGAGTCCAGCGTGATGGTGGCGATCCCGGACTGCACGCTCAGGTGCACCAGTTCGACGGTCATGGTGCCGACCGTAGGACGGGTCAAGCAGCCACGGAGCTGAGAGAATCGATCGGACGGTTCCGCAGAGCCGCCGTCCCCGCCGGCCTCGGGAACCTGTGGGAACCATCGGTCCAGGACCGCCGACTAAACGGACATCGAGCCCATATGGCTCGCTCCCATATGGCTTGTTCACTGTCCACGCTTCATCGAGGAGGCGCCCGTGGTGCCGAGCCCCTGGCTACCGAGTTGGTTGGGCCTGGCCTGGGCGACAATCTTCGCGGTCATCCTGATTGCCCATCTCTGGCACATCGTGGTCATGACTGGCCGCGACCGCCTCTGGCACAGCGTGCATGTTCTCATGGCCCTCGGCATGATCGTGATGTTTACGCCGACCGGCCGGATGATCGTGCCCTCCAGGGTGGGGATGGCCTTCTTCGCGGCGATCGCCGTGGCGGTGGCCGGTCTGCTCGTCTGGGACTACGCCCACGGCCACCACATCGGGCAGCTGTGGGTGGCCAACGTCGTCGACGTAATCGCCATGATTTATATGTTCGCGATGATATCCACCCACGTGGTGTGGCTGACCATCCTGCTGGTGGTGTGGTTGGTGCTCCAAGCCGCCGGATGGGTTACCGGCCGCCTCTGGGGGGTCCTTGAAGCCGGAGGGCTCGGCGGGACTCGGCTGGTGCAGACCCGGGTTCCGGCTGCAACTAAGGTCATCGCCGGACCCGCGGCCAGGCAGCCGCATCAGGACCTGGCCGCCTACACCACATCTGGCAACACCACACCTGGCTACAGCACATCCGCTCATAACCACAGCCATGGTGCCCGCCTGGTCATCTCCACCACCCTCACGCTGATGGTCCTCGGGATGGCCTACATGCTGATCGCGATGCAGTTCGGGATGCCTCCTATGCCGGGCATGCCCATGACAGCCCCCTGAACCCGCCCCCTGAACCCGCTCGCCAGCACACCGCATGATGCGATCAAGGAGCTGCCGAGTGCCGTAATGTCGGCGGGAGTAGGCAGACGACACTTTCGGGAGATATCATGATCACCCTTGGGATTATTTTGCTCGTGGTCGGGTTCCTGCTCGGGATCCACGTTCTTTGGGCGCTGGGGATCTTCCTGCTCGTGGTCGGGCTCATCTTGGCGCTGCTCGGCGCCGCCGGACGCGCCGTCTTCGGCCGGCGGCACTACTGGTGACCCAGGAGCTAGCTCCTGCACCAGAAGAGTGAGAGGTCTGGGCTTGTGCCGGGAAACCGGTATCCTTTCCCAGTTCCACTACTCTGAGGAGGCCCCTGGTGACGTACGATGACTGCGCGGCGTCGTAGGAAGACAGGCACTGGGCCCTCCGCCACCGCCTTGATTGCCTGGGTAGGTGGGGCCCAGTCGCGCGTGGGCGAACCCGCCAGCGCACCATTCTCCGTGATGGAGGGCGGGTCGTGCGGCCGAGTGTCCGGTGGCCGTGCCGTCCTCGCCGGCCGTGCCTGTGGCTTTGCCGCGGGAACCTTGCTGGCCTGTGGGTCTGTGCTGGCCGGTACTGCTTACGTCGGGGATAGCTCACTCGCGGGAGACAGTGCACCCCTGCTCCGGGGTACCTCGGCAGTCCCGGTGTTCGGTGCCGGCACTCTGGACGCATATCACGGACCCGGGTCCGCCGGGCGCGCTCCTGCCGTTCCGGATGTGGTCAGGGCACAGGCGGTTGCCGGCTCGAATCCGGCCCCCCGGGCGCGGCTTGGGCGGGTGTGCCGGAACACCCCGGTGTCCCTGGACCTGCCCGCTGAACCCGACCGGGTCTCGGCTACCTCGCAACGGCCTTGGAACCCACCTGCACCCTCCTCGGCTGATCCTGCGCCGAGTGGTCCGGTCGCGTCGATCAGCCCGTTGCTGGGTCCCACCGCGAAGAGAGTAGGCCGGGTCGCTCCCGTGGGCGGGGTGCTGACACCGACTAATCCACCTGAGAAACGGGTGGGGAATCCAGCGGCCCAACCGGCGATGGCGATGCTCACCTCGGTGCTGCCGCTCAGCTGACTGGCGATCTCCACGGCTCCTGGCCTGATCGCCCGTCATTCGCAGCGCCTAGCCAACATGAGTACTGCCTGGTCGTAGATGCCCTGTGCTTCGGCAGGCAGCTCATCGCGGAGTACCAGGCTCTCCAGCACCGCGAACAGATCGGCGATAACATCACGCTCGCTGGTGCTCAGCTGATCAGAACGGATCTTCGTTTGGGCCAGCCTGGGCGCGGCAGGCTTTGCCGAGGGGGCGGATTGCAGGCTGACGTCGGATACGTACCACATCGGAGGCCTTCAGACTCTCGTACTGCGAGCGTCGCGCTGGCAGCGGGTGGGCGGTGCGGGCCACCGCACGCCTGTGGACGGCATGCCCTCGACAAACTCCATCTAAACAGAAGAGGAGGTTGAGACCGTCACAGCCAGCGGCCCCCAACTGGCCCCCAACTGGGTACCGGTCCTCCGGTGACCGACGGTGTCTATTGTCTATATACGATTTTGACGTCGACCGTCGGTTCATCCCTGAGGGCTTGACGGCGCTCGAGAAGTAGGAGAGTTGTGACCGCCGACGTACTCCGTCCCGCGGAGGCGGCATGACCGCCGAGGCTCAGGACGGGGTCGGAGCTCCGGATGCGTTACAGCGGCTGTGGACACCGCACCGGATGGCCTATATCAAGCGTGAGGGCACGTCCGGACCCGAGGCCGGTGGCGGACAGTGTCCGTTCTGCCGGATCATCACCTTGGACGATGCCGAGGGTTTGGTGATCGCCCGTGGTGGCACCGTCTACGCGGTGCTTAACCTCTATCCTTACAACCCCGGCCACCTGATGGTAGTGCCCTACCGACATGTTGCCGACTACCCGGACCTGACTACCCAGGAGACCACCGAACTGGCCACCTTCACCCAGCGGGCCATGCTCGCCAGCCGTCGCGCGGCCGCCCCGCACGGCTTCAACATCGGGATCAACCAGGGCTCTGTTGCCGGCGCTGGCATCGCTGCGCACCTGCACCAGCACGTGGTACCCCGGTGGGGCGGGGATGCGAACTTCATGCCGGTCGTCGGCGGGACCAAGGTGCTGCCGCAGCTGCTGGCCGAGACTCACACGCTGCTGGTAGACGCATGGAAAGAGCTGTCCTGAACGCCTTGCCACCCCTTCCCCGATAGCCGACGTGCACGATGCTCGACATCTTCGCCCGCGCGTCGATCTCCCGGTTCGTGGATCCGGTCGGTGGCTGGCTGCTCCGCGCTGGTATCAGGCCCGACGCCATCACGCTCACCGGCGCGGTCGGGACGGTGGCTTCGGCGCTGTGGTTCTTCCCCCGCGGCCAGTTGGTGGCAGGAAGCATCGCGGTGACGGTGTTCGTGCTGCTCGACATGCTCGATGGGGCGGTCGCCAGGGCCCGCGGATCGGGTACCCCCTGGGGAACCGTGCTGGACGCCACCTGCGACCGGATCGCGGACGGTGCGCTGTTCGCCGGGCTGACCTGGTGGTGTTTCGTGATCGCAGGCAACCGGCTGCTGGCCGTGGCAGCGCTGCTGTGCCTGGTGAGCGCCCAGGTCATCTCCTACATCAAGGCCCGCGCAACAGCCTGCGGCCTGTCCGGGGAGGGCGGGATGGCCGAACGCGCCGAGCGCTACATCATCACACTGCTCGGGGCCGGCTTGACCGGCCTGGGCGTGCCCTTCGCGCTTGATGTCGCGCTGTGGTTGCTTGCCGGGCTACAACTGGTGACCGTGACCCAACGGATGCTCGCCGTGCGGCGCAGCGCCGGGGATTGCGAGGCGAGGTGAGCAGGCTCGCCGACCTCGGATACGCGGCCGGATGGCGGCTGCTGCGTTTTGCCCCGCAGACACTGGCCACCCGGGCGTTTCACGCCGGTGCCCACCTGGCCGCGCGTTGGGACGGCCCCGGCGCCCGCCAGCTGCGCCGAAACCTGGCCCGGGTAGTGCCCGCCGCCACCCCGGCGGAGCTCGACGCGCTGGTCCACGCCGGGCTGCGTTCCTACGCCCGCTACTGGCAGGAGACCTTCCTGCTGCCCTGGGCCGACCACGCCGCGCTGGTAGGCCGGTTGGACGGCGCGACGGAGGGGATCGGGTACCTGAACGACGCGCTGGCCGCCGGCCGTGGGGTGGTGGTGGCGCTGCCGCACAGCGGCAACTGGGAGATGGCCGGGTTGTGGTTTGTCGCCCGTCACGGAGTGTTCAGCACCGTTGCGGAGCGCCTGGAACCCGAGGCGCTGTACCAGCGCTTCGTCGCCTATCGCAACGCGCTGGGCTTCGATATCGTCCCGCTGACGGGGGCGGGGAGTCCGGCCCCGCGCCTGCTCCGCCGGCTGCGGGCGGGCGGAGTGGTGTGCCTGCTCGCCGACCGGGACCTCACCGGTGCCGGGACGGCCGTGGAGTTCTTCGGCGCCGCCGCCCGGATGCCGCTGGGGCCGGCTCGGCTGGCTGCGACGACCGGCGCCACGTTGCTGGTGGTTGGCTGCTGGTTCACCCCGGGGGGGTGGGGCATGCGTTTTCACCCGCCGGTGCCAGTGCCCGACCGCTCAGCGGCGTTGCAGGCCACCCAGACGGTGGCGGACTACTTCGCCCTCGACATCGCGGCGCACCCGCAGGACTGGCACATGCTCCAGCCCCTGTGGAGTGAGGACCTGTGGAGCGAGGACCAGTGGACCGAGGACCGACCCGTCGCGCGGTGTGACCGGGACCCGCGGCGTGACAGGACATAGCGGGGCCTTGTTGCGGATCGGGATGGTCTGCCCGTATTCCCTCGCCACACCTGGCGGGGTGCAAGCGCATGTGCTGGGGTTGGCCCGGGGTCTGCGCGGCCTTGGCCACCAAGTGGAAGTGCTCGCCCCGGCGACCGCGGAGCACGCGTTGCCGGAGTTCGTCACCTCGGCGGGTCGGGCGGTGGGGGTGCCCTACAACGGATCGGTCGCCCCGCTGGCGTTCGGCCCGGTCGCGGTCAACCGGGCCCGACGCTGGCTCCGCGACCACGACTTCGACGTGCTCCACCTGCATGAGCCCGACTCGCCGAGCCTGTCGTTGATCGTCCTGGCGCTTGCCGACCGGCCGGTCGTGGCCACGTTCCACTTCGCCACCGCGCGGTCCTGGGCGCTGGCGGCAGCGCACGGCCTGCTGCAGCCCACGATGGAGAAGATCACCGCTCGGATCGCGGTCTCCCCGCTGGCCCGACGAGTGCAGGTGGAGTGCCTCGGCGGGGATGCCGTGGAGATCCCCAACGGGGTCGACGTGTCGCACTTCGCCAGGGCGCACCCACTGCCCGGATACCCGCGGGCTGGCGGCACGGTCGGCTTTGTGGGCCGCTTCGGTGAGCCCCGCAAAGGCATGCCCGTGCTGCTGGCGGCATTGCGCACGGTGGCTCGGAGCCGCCCAGACCTGCGCTTGCTCGTGGTCGGCCACGGGGACGCCACCGCACTGCGCCGTGCTGCCGGACTGGCGCTGGCATCCCGGATCCGGGTGTTGGGCGCGGTGAGCGAGGCGGGTAAGGCCGCGGCGCTGGCCAGCATGGACGTGTTGTGCGTGCCCGCGGTCGGAGGGGAGAGCTTTGGCATCGTGCTCAGCGAGGCGATGGCCGCCGGCACCCCCGTGGTGGCCAGCGACCTCGATGCCTTCCGTCTCGTGCTCGACGGTGGGCACGCCGGCATGCTGGTCCCCGCTGGATCACCGACCGCGCTGTCCGCTGCGCTCGATGACCTGCTGGGTGATCCTGACCGGCGCGCCGCGCTCGCCGCCGCCGGCCGAGCACGAGCGGCAATGTGGGACTGGCCGGTGGTAGCGCGGCGGGTGCTGCAGGTCTACGAGACAGCGGTGGCCGCCGACCCGCGCCGGTACCGGGCTGGCTAAGGTCGCGCGGTGCGCGTTGTCCGGGTGGCGGTGACCGCCGGGTTGTTGGTTGCCGCGGCGGGTGCGGTGGGCGCGATGCGCGCGGCCACCCGGTTGGACCGGTTGCACGTGCGGACCGACGCGGCGTGGGCCGCTCTGGACGCCGCGCTGTGTCGCCGAGCGCGCGCGGTCCGGGAGCTGGAGGGGAGCGCGGCGCTGCGCTGTGCCGCTGACGCGGCCCTGCTGGCCGGGGCGGACGGCTTGGCCCTCCGGGCCGGGGCAGCGGTCCGGGAGGAGATCGAAAACGAGCTGGGTCGGGCCCTGGCGGTACTCGACCGTTACGGGCTCAAACCCAGCCGCGCGGGCCGGCTGGCCGACGCGCAGCAGCGGGTGGTGATCGCACGCCGGGTGTACAACGACGCGGTGCGCGACACCCTGGCGTTGCGCTCACGCCGCATGGTGCGCTGGCTGCGGCTGGCCGGTACCGCCGCAGCACCGCGCTACTTTGAGATCGCCGAACCCGCGTTGCCGAGTTACGGGCTCGAGCTGGATGGCGCCGGAGCGTAGCGGGAGAAACGCCGGGTGAACACGGCGGTCCCCGAGGTCAGCCCGCGCAGGTCGACGGCGTAGCGGAGCAGCTCGGCCGCTGGCACCTCGGCGCGGACCAGCATCCGTCCGGCCTGGTCGGTCTCGGTACCCAGCACCCGAGCGCGCCGGCTGGACAGGTCGCCCAGCACGGTGCCCAGATGCTCCTCGGGCATCCGCACCTCCACGTCGTCCAGCGGCTCCAGCGTGATCACGGTGCCCTTCTCCGCGGCGTCTTTGAGCGCCAGCGACCCCGCGGTCTGGAAGGCCGCGTCGGAGGAGTCCACGCTGTGCGCTTTGCCATCAACGAGCGTGACCCGGAGGTCCACCAGGGGGAAACCGCTGCCCAGCCCGCGTTCCATCTGCGCCCGGACGCCCTTCTCCACGCTGGGGATGAACTGGTTCGGCACGGCTCCGCCGACCACCTTGTCCACAAACTCGAACCCTGCTCCCCGGGGCAGCGGCTCCACCTCGATGTCGCACACCGCGTACTGGCCGTGCCCTCCGGACTGCTTCACGTGCCGCCCGTGCCCCTTGGAGGGACCAGCGAAGGTCTCCCGCAGCGGCACCACGACCTGTTCAATGTCCACGTCGGCGCCGGCGGCGCGCAGCCGGGACAACACGACGTCGGCGTGCGCCTCGCCCATGCACCACAGCACCATCTGATGGGTTTCGGCGTTGCGTTCCAGCCGCAGTGTCGGGTCCGCGGCCACCAATCGGCCCAGCCCACGGGCCAGCGCGTCCTCGTCGCTGCGGCTGCGGCCCACCACTGCCACCGGCAGCAAAGGTTCCGGCATCGTCCACGGCGCCATCAGCAGGGGGTCGCCCGGCGCGGACAGGGTGTCCCCGGTCTCGGCGGAGACCACCTTGGTCACCGCGCACAGGTCACCGGCCACACACTGCGGTACCTCGCTCAGCGTGCCGCCGAGCGGGGTGTAGACGTGCGCCACCCGCTCGTCGACGTCGTGGTCAGCGCGCCCCCGCTCGGCGAGGCCGTGCCCGGAAACATGCACGGGACGATCCGGGTGCAAGGTTCCGGAGAACACCCGTACCAGCGACACCCGGCCCTGGTAGGGGTCCACCGTGGTGCGCACCACCTGCGCGACCAGTGGCGCGGCGGGATCGACGCTCACCGCGGGGTGTACCGACCCATCGGGACGCCTCACCGGGGGAGGAGCGTGCTTGGTCGGAGCCGGAAAGGCGCCGGTGAGCACTTCGAGGAGCTCGGCGAGCCCCAGCCCGGTGCCGGCGCATGCGGGGATCACCGGGTGGAATGAGCCGCGGCTGACTGCGGTCTCCAAGTCGTCGATCAGCCCGTCGACGTCGAGATCCGTTCCGCTGAGATAGCGGTCCATCAGGGACTCATCCTCACTCTCGGCGATGATCCCCTCGATGAGCTCGTTGCGGGCCGCGGTGAGCTCCTCGGGGTCCACGGTACTGGGCTCGCCCGGCACCGGCGGGTACCCGCCGCGGTAGTCGAACAGCCGTTGCGAGAGCAGTCCCACCAGACCGGTGATCACGCCGTCCCCATCCCGTACCGGCAGGTACAGCGGCAGCACCCCGTCGCCGAAGGCTGCCCGGCAGGCAGCGATCACGCCGTCCAGGTCGGCCCGCGGGTGGTCCAGCCGGCTCACCACCACCACCCGGGGCATGCTGACCTCGGCGCACTCTTGCCACAGCGCGACGGTGGCCGGGTCCACGCCCTCTCCGGCGGAGATGACGAACAGCGCCGCGTCGGCCGCCCGCAGCCCGGCCCGCAGCTCGCCCACGAAATCGGCGTAGCCGGGGGTGTCCACAAGATTGATCTTGATATCGGCGTGCTGCAGCGGCGCGATAGCCAGCGTCACCGACCGTTGCTGGCGCACCGCGGCGGGATCGTGGTCGCACACCGTGGTGCCGTCCGCGACCGTGCCCGCGCGGCTGAGCGCGCTGGTGGCCACCAGCAGTGCCTCCGCCAATGTCGTCTTCCCCGCCCCGGACGGCCCGACTAGAGCCACGTTGCGGATCCGGGACGGGTCTCGCGTCACCACGGCCGGATCAGCACGTTCTGTGTTGCCTTTGATACCCATGGAATTCCACCCTCAGCTGTGCGGATCGTGTGGTCGATCTCACACCGGAGCGCCGGTCGAGGCAACCCCCTAGCTGGCTCTCATCCGTGGCGTTCTCCGGGACGTTCTCTGTGACGTTTTCTGGGACCCCGACGTACGATCGAATACTGGTATCCGGTGCCTGTCGTGTGCCTGTCGTGTGCCCTTGTCGTGTGCCACTGCCCTGAGGAGCGAACCTATCGTGCCCGCCGAGAACAGCAACGTCCAGCGCCAGGTCGGCACCGCACGGGTCAAGCGGGGTATGGCTGAGATGCTGAAGGGCGGTGTGATCATGGATGTGGTCACGCCGGAGCAAGCCCGGATCGCCGAGAACGCGGGCGCGGTGGCCGTGATGGCGCTGGAGCGCGTCCCCGCCGATATCCGCGCGCAGGGCGGTGTGGCGCGGATGAGTGATCCGGACATGATCGCCGGGATCATGGACGCGGTGTCCATTCCGGTGATGGCCAAAGCCCGCATCGGCCACTTCGTCGAGGCGCAGGTGCTGCAGGCACTTGGCGTGGACTATGTCGATGAGTCTGAGGTGCTGACCCCGGCCGATGAGGCCCACCACATCGACAAGTTCGCCTTCACCGTGCCGTTCGTGTGCGGCGCCACCAACCTCGGCGAGGCGCTGCGCCGGATCTCCGAGGGCGCCGCCATGATCCGTTCCAAAGGGGAAGCCGGGACCGGCGATGTCGTCGAGGCGACCCGGCACATTCGCTCGATCTGGGCTGGCATCCGCTCCCTGGCCGCGATGCGCCCCGAGGAGCTGCCTGCGGTGGCCAGGGAGCTGAACGCCCCGCTGGAGCTGGTCTGCGAGGTCGCCGCGGCCGGCTCGTTGCCGGTGGTGTTGTTCACCGCGGGTGGTATTGCCACCCCCGCCGACGCGGCGATGATGATGCAGCTCGGTGCCGAGGGGGTGTTCGTCGGCTCGGGCATCTTCAAATCGGGCGACCCTGCCAAGCGAGCGGAGGCGATCGTCAAGGCGACCACGTTCTACGACGACCCGGCAATGGTGGCGAAGGTGTCCCGGGGACTGGGCGAGGCGATGGCAGGGATCAACCTCAGCGATCTGCCCACCGGGCAGCGGCTGGCCCAGCGCGGCTGGTAACTTTCGGGGAGGGCCCGGGGAAGGCATGGTTGACGCCGAAGCGCTGCTGCTGTCTACGACCGCAGGCGCGCACCTGCGCACCCGAGGCCCTGAGAGCGGAGCTGCCCGCAGCTCCCGGATCAGCCGCGGCACGATGCTGGTACACGCCGATCTGCACAACCACACGTTGCTCTCCGACGGGGACGGCGACCCTGAGGTGGCCTTTCCCGCGATGCGTGACGCCGGCCTGGACGTTGCGGCACTCACCGACCACGCGATCCGCGGCGCCTCCCTGGAGGGCACCGGCCTGGGCGGCACGCCGTGGATCGGGTTGGACCGGGCCGGCTGGCGGCGCACCGGGGAGCTTGCCGAGGCCTATGACCGGCCCGGTGAGTTCACCGCGATCCGTGGCTTCGAGTGGTCGCATCCGAAACTGGGGCATGTCAACGCATGGTTCACCGAGGATTTCACCGACGTCGCGACCCACGGGACGATGAGTGAGCTGTACGCCTGGTTGACCCGCCTCGGCCGGCGTAACAGCCTTCCCGCCGGGCTGGCCGGTTTCAACCACCCGGGCCGGGAGAACGGCCGGTTCGCTGGCTTCCACTACGTGGAGGCAGCTGGTGAGCAGATGGTGAGCCTGGAAATGTTCAACCGCACCGACGACTACCTGTTCCAGGGTGTCGCGGCGGGGGGTACCTCTCCGTTGGTGGCCTGTCTGAATGCCGGCTGGCGGCCTGGACTGCTCGGAGTCAGCGACGAGCACAGCGCCCACTGGGGTTTGCAGCCCGGTACCGGGCGGGCCGGACTGTGGGTGAGCGAGCACAGCCGGGCCGGGGTCGCCGAAGCATTGCGAGCCCGGCGGTTTTTCGCCACCCGGACCGCTGGGCTGCGGGTGGATGCCACCGCCGGGGGAGTGCGCATGGGTTCGGTGCTACGGCACCGCCAGGGACCGGTGGAGTTCGTCCTCGATGTCGAGGCCACGCCGTCCTGGGTCGGCCGCGCGCTGCAGGTCCAGGTGCTGCGCCCGGACACGCCGGTGCCCGCGGTGGTCGAGCGCCTTGAGGTGCGCTGTGGTTCTCTCGCCCGTTTCACCGTGCCGATGAGCATCGAGGACGGCCACTGGACAGTGCTCCGCCTGGCCGACCCGGACGCCCCCGAGGCCACCCAAGGCCCCCCCAACCACCCCGCCAACAATCACGCGATCGCCTACACCAGCCCTTGGTTCCTGCGGCCCTGACCGTCCTACCCTGGATGTTGTGATCGGGGTCCTTGCCCTGCAGGGTGATGTGCGGGAACATCAGCGCGCGCTGGCCGACTGCGGGATGCGCAGCACGCTAGTCCGCCGCCGCGAGGAGCTTGCCGAGGTCGATGCGCTCATCCTGCCCGGCGGCGAGTCCACCACGATGAGCCGGCTGCTGGCCACCTTCGACCTGATGCAACCACTGCGAGCCCGGCTGGCGGAGGGCATGCCGGCCTATGGCTCGTGCGCAGGGATGATCCTGCTGTGCCGGGAGGTCCTCGATGGCCAGCCTGAGCAGCGGCAACTCGCGATGCTGGACGCGGTGGTACGCCGCAACGCCTTCGGCCGGCAGGTTGACTCCTTCGAGGCCGACCTCGACTTCGCCGGCCTAGCCGGGGGACCGGTCCGGGCGGTGTTTATCCGCGCCCCCTGGATCGAGCAGGCCGGTTTGGGTGTCGAGGTACTGGCCAGGGTTCCCGACATGCCGGCTGCCGGCAGCGCCGCCGGTAGGATCGTCGCGATTCGGCAGGGGTGCGTGCTGGCCACCGCGTTCCATCCGGAGCTGACCGGCGACCGGCGGGTGCACCAGCTCTTCTGCGAGATGGTCCAGGAGTCCAGCGGGGCCGCACAGAAACAGGCACCGGGGCGCACGCAGGTGAGGGCATGCAGGTGAGACTGACACGCGAGCACGAGGAGCGCAGGCAGGTATGAGCGGCCATTCCAAATGGGCAACCACCAAGCACAAGAAGGCCGTGGTCGATGCCAAGCGCGGCAAGCTCTTCGCGAAGTTGATCAAAAATATTGAGGTGGCCGCGCGCACCGGTGGCGGTGACCCGGAGGGCAACCCGACGCTGTACGACGCGATCCAGAAGGCCCGCAAGACCTCGGTGCCCACCGACAACATCGAGCGGGCCATCAAGCGTGGCTCCGGTGCCGATGCCGGCGGCGCTGACTACCAGACGATCATGTACGAGGGGTACGGGCCCGGGGGGGTGGCCTTGCTCATCGAGTGCCTCACCGACAACCGCAACCGGGCGGCTTCCGAGGTCCGCACCACCATGACCCGCAACGGCGGCACGATGGCCGATCCCGGGTCGGTGTCGTTCCTGTTCCACCGCAAGGGCCTGGTGATCGTGCCGCTGCAGCGGGGCATCTCCGAGGACGACGTGCTGGCCGCGGTGCTTGACGCCGGTGCTGAGGAGGTCAACGACCTGGGCGAATCCTTCGAGGTGGTCTGCGAGGCCACTGACCTCGTTGCGGTACGCACCGCGTTGCAGCGTGCCGGCATTGACTACGACTCCGCCGACGTGAGCTTTCTGCCCTCGGCGAGCACGGCGGTGGACGCCGAGGCCGCCCGCAAGGTGCTCCGGCTGATCGACGCGCTAGAAGACTGCGACGATGTGCAGAACGTCTATGCCAACGTTGAAGTCCCCGACGAGGTGTTGACCGAGGTCTCTTGAGGGTCTCCTGAGCCTGCTCGGGGCCGAGATTGGGTAGGGTGCGTGGGGTGCGGGTACTGGGGGTGGATCCGGGGCTCACACGCTGTGGTCTTGGCGTGGTTGACGGTGGCGCCGGGCGCGCGGTCAGCTGCGTGGCCGTCGACGTCGTGCGCACCTCACCGGAGATCGATCTCGGCGCGCGGCTGATCGCGGTGGCCGATGTCGTGGAGCGGTGGGTTGCCGAGCACCGTCCCGACGTGGTCGCGGTGGAGCGGGTGTTCAGCCAGCACAATGTGCGCACCGCGATGGGCACCGCGCAGGTCGGGGGAGTCGTGGCGCTGATCGCGGCCCGCGGCGGGCTGACGGTCGCCTTCCACACCCCCAGCGAGGTGAAAGCCGCCGTCACCGGGTCTGGCCGGGCCGGTAAGGAACAGATCACCACCATGATCACTCGGCTGCTCGCGCTGCCCACCAAGCCGCGACCGGCGGACGCGGCCGACGCTTTAGCGTTGGCGGTCTGCCACTTGTGGCGGGCCCCGATGGCACAGCGGCTCGCGCAGGCAGGAGCGGTGCGGTGATCTCTTCGGTGCGTGGGCTGGTGCTCTCCGTCGAGTTGGATCACGCCGTGATTGAGGTGGGCGGCTGTGTGGGATTGGCGGTCTATGCCGTTCCCGCCACCTTGGCCAGCTTGCGGCGTGGCGAACCGGCCCAGCTCGCCACGTCGCTGGTGGTGCGCGAGGACTCCCTGACACTGTATGGCTTCGCCGACACTGCGGCCCGGGAGTTGTTCGTGCTGCTGCAGACCGTCTCCGGGGTGGGACCACGGCTCGCCTTGGCGGTGCTCGCCGTTCTGGAGCCGGACGCGCTGCGAACGGCGCTCGGGCAAGGCGATCTCGCGGTGCTCACCCGGGTACCGGGCATCGGGCGCAAGGGCGCGGAGCGGCTGGTCGTGGAGCTGCGGGACAAGGTCGGGACATTCGCCTCCGCCGCATCGGGGTCGGCTGCTCGCGGTGGTGGCGCGCTGCGCACTCAGGTGACCGAGGCGCTGGTCGGGCTCGGGTTTGCGGCCCGGCAGGCCGAGCAGGCCGTGGATGCTGTGCTGGCCGAGGCCGATCCCGCCTCGGTAGACGCCCCCGTAGATGCTGCGTCAGTGGATGCTGCGTCAGTGGATGCTGCGTCGGTGCTGCGACGAGCACTGACGCAGTTGGGGCGGCACCGGTGAGCACCCAGCGACCGGTGTCGGCCGTGGTCGACCCGGCCGACGTTGAGCTGGAGACCGCCCTGCGGCCGCGCCGGCTGTCTGAGTTCATTGGGCAGGCCCGGGTGCGCGAGCAACTGGAACTGGTCTTGGAGGGTGCCCGGCGACGTGGCGCCGCACCGGACCACGTGCTGCTGTCCGGCCCGCCGGGGTTGGGCAAGACGAGCCTCGCGATGATCATCGCCGCGGAGCTGGGCAGCGCGATCCGGGTGACCTCGGGACCGGCGTTGGAGCGTGCCGGAGACCTCGCCGCGATACTGTCCAACCTCGTCGAGGGTGATGTGTTGTTCATCGACGAGATCCACCGGGTGGCTCGGCCCGCCGAGGAGATGCTTTACCTCGCGATGGAGGACTTCCGGGTCGACGTGGTGGTCGGCAAGGGCCCCGGGGCCACCTCCATCCCGCTGGAGATTGCCCCGTTCACGCTGGTCGCGGCCACCACACGATCCGGTGCGTTGACCAGCCCCTTGCGTGACCGGTTCGGGTTCACCGCGCATATGGAGTTCTATGAGCCGCCCGAGCTCGAGCTGGTGCTGCGGCGCTCGGCGGGCATCCTCGGGGTAGACCTGCGCCCCGATGGTGCTGCCGAGATCGCCGCCCGTTCTCGGGGCACCCCCCGGATCGCCAATCGCCTCCTGCGCCGGGTTCGTGACTACGCCGAGGTGCGAGCTGACGGCGCCATCACTCTCGAGGTGGCCCGCGCCGGTCTGGCGGTCTATGACGTTGACGTGCTGGGTTTGGACCGGCTGGACCGCGCCGTGCTCACTGCCCTGGTGCGCACCTTCGGCGGCGGACCGGTCGGGGTGTCCACCGTCGCTGTCGCTGTCGGTGAGGAGCCGGCCACCGTCGAGGAGGTGTGCGAGCCCTTCCTGGTCCGCGCTGGCATGCTGGCCCGCACCCCGCGCGGCCGGGTGGCTACTGCGGCCGCGTGGCGGCACCTGCGGCTGGAGCCGCCCACTGATGCTCTCGCCGACCCCACCCCCACGCTGTTCGACCAGACCTGAGGACCCGAGAATGCCTACCGTCCGCAATGGCGGCGAGCGGCATTGCGGCTGGGGTGCAGCTTCCGCCATAGCCACCCGTTCCAGCGGTGACGCCCGCGCCGAGCCGGGCCCGCTGGGCGCTGCGCCGCGGCCAGCACCTCGGTGCACTGAAAGCACGGCCGACCGGCCGGCGCGACCATCGCTGCGGCGACCACCCGATAGCCGCAGAGTGCCTGATAACGCCCGGCGTGGCGACCGGCGGCCATGTTCTCGTCGGTCACCTCATGCTCCTGGCCATCGGCACCGAAAGTGATCGGGATCGTGCGTAGCCGCTCAGCCACGAAGACCACCTCCCGCATGCACCAGGCGGGGCCGGATGCCGGCCACGGTGGTCTCGCGGTCACAACGAGCGGGCATGGGAGTGTCACCTCGGGGATGGTGGAGCCGACCGGCCGCCGGGAGCCGAAGGGGGTCAGTGCTCAACCGACGGCCGGCCGGGGACTGATGGGTGGTGCGCTTTCGCTGGAATGTTCCGGCCGGGGGCGTTGAGTGAAAGCCTGTCCAGCGCGGAGCCCGGTGGGAACGGCCTGCCGGCGCCCCGGCGGCGCCCCCTTGGGCTCGGTAGGCAGGCACCACGAGTACCCGGGACTACGCTGCCATCACGTTCTTGATCGAGGGGGTGTGGTAGGCGGTGACCACTGTGTGGCACTGGACTGGTCGCGAGGCGAAGCTGCTGCGGCAGGCACTGCGGCTGAGCATCCGTGACTTCGCGGCCCGGCTCGGGGTAGGCGCCCGAACGGTCAACAAGTGGGAAGCCCGGCAGGCGGGCATCACTCCGCTGCCGTACATGCAACAGGTGCTGGACACCGCCCTGGCGCAAGCCTCCGAGACGGTTGACGACGTTACAGGTGATCCGGTGCTTGCGGCGCCATGGAACCAGCGGGGTACCGTCGAAGCGGCAGTCGCGCTAAGTGGTGGTGGTAGCCCAGTGAAGCGTCGGCGTTTCGGTCTCCTGACCGGAGCGACCTTGACGACTCCGGCACACTACTGGCTGATCCGCGACCCGGAGCCGTTGGTGTCGGGGCTGCCGCCGGGGCGTTGGTCCGATCAACTGTCAGAGATGACCACCACGTTGCGGACGATGGATGACACGGCGGGTGGTGGCGGGGTGCTCGCGCTGGCGCAGCAGGCCTTCGGGTGTGTCGCGGGGCTACTCAACCAGGTGTCCTACGACGAGCGCGTCGGCCAAAGGCTGCATGTCATACTGGCTGAGCTAGGCCAACTGACTGGCCTTGCCGCCCACGATGCGGGGCGAGCGGGGCTGGGGCAGCGATACCACATCGCCGCCTTACGTGCTGCACACAGTGCCGGTGATCGGCTCCTAGGCGCCCACATCCTCGCGTGCATGGCCGATGAGGCAGATCTTCATGGTCGTCCCGCTGAGGCGGTCACGCTTATTGAGACCGCTGAGGCTGGGGTCCGCGGTCGGGGAAGCCCTCGGCTGCTGGCCGAGTTGTCCATGAGGAAGGCCGCTGCGCTGGCGACCCTGCAGGATGGATCGGCGTGTACGGCGGCTCTCGCCCAGGCGGACAGGCAGGTCGAGCGGTTTGCGCCGGATAGCGATCCACACTGGTTGTACTGGATGACTCCAGCAGTGACCACGGCCGAAGCAGGCTACTGTCTGCTGCGGCTGGGGCAACCTGGCCGAGCGATGGCGCTGCTCGATAGCGGAATCGCCCTGTTCGACGAGTCTTACACGCGAGCTCGGCAAATCTGCCTGACCCAGCTCGCCACTGCTCTCACGCAACCCGGCCCGCAGCGTGACCTGGAGGCAGCCGCGGACCGGGGGTTAGTGGCGGTGCGCCTAGCCGAGAGCGTGACCTCCACCCGCGGCATCGATCGTCTCCGCAATCTCTACCTGCAAATGCAACCGCACGCGTTAATTCCTGCCGTCGCAGACTTCCTAGAACAATCGCGGGAGATCCTGGCGACGTAACGCGTTCAGGTGGAGACAGCAGGGTGCGCGACGGAGCCCAACAGCCGGGCCGCCGGACCGGTGGCAGCGTTAGTCGTTAGTGTGGGGGTATGGAGTTCCGCGAGCTGACTGAGGGTCGGTCGATCCAGCGTCCCTCGATAGACCGTAACGAGCTGAGTGCGGCGCTTGTCGGCTTCAAGGGTGAGTTTGATCTCCAATACTCGTTCGTTGATACGGGCGAGCAAGCGGGGGTGACGGGTGAGGGGTCCGTGGCGCATTCTGTGGTGCGTCGCGTGGATCTGTCCGGGTCGTGTCTTGGCCCGGTAACGCTGGCCGACACAGTATTTGAGGACGTGGACCTGTCGAATGCGTCGGTGCAGCGAGTGACGGTCCGTCGAGTCGAACTGCTGCGGTGTCGGGCGATAGGCCTTCGGCTGTCGATCGAGCAGGCGAGCGATCTGTACGTGGAGGGTTGTCGATTTGATTTCGCCGCGATTCACATCGAAAAGATCAGGGGAATCGCGGCATTTGTCGGGTGCTCGTTCCGAGAGACGGAGATCAGTGGGTGCCTGTCGGGCGTGGTGTTCGGCGATTGTGACTTCGCTGAGACGGAGTTCGTGGCTGCGAACGCAAAGGGGTGCGATCTGCGGATGTCGCGGTTGGTTGGTGCGCGAGGTTTGCTCAGTCTGCGGGGCGCGTTGATTATCGCTGAACAAGCAGCCTCGGTCGCCGATCGACTAGCGACCGAGACTGGCCTGGTAGTGTGCGATTAGAGTCCTGAGCTACCGCATACAGTTGTCCCAGTTGTCCCAGGTAGGCCGATTATCGAAAGGCCTTTCCGGTTTATTATTCCAATTGTCCCATACCGGCCTGTTATCTCATTTATTGATGGGGCAACGCCGGTAGGATTGGAGTAACTTGCGCCGGTAGGATTGGAGTAACTTGCGCCGGTAGGATTGGAGTAACTTGCGGAGCCTGATCTCATGGTCGCGTATCCGGTCGGTGAGCGGTCTCGTGCCACGTAGAAGGTGTATCACTCCTTCCATGAGCGCGATCTTGCCATTGCGGCAATAGTCGGTTTCGGTGCCGTCCATCCGGCCGTGCTCGAAGTAGCGGTTCGAGGGATGGCCTCCGCCGCAGAATGCGAAATAGGGGCACTTTATGCGACACTCGGCAATGCCGTATTGGTACTCGCGGACCCATGCCGCCTGCATTCCGGTTCGGATGAGTTGGTCCAGCGAGGTATGGAGCACGTTGCCGCATGAGAAATCGCCGTAGCGGTCCGAGTGGAATCCGGCAAGTTCCGATGAGATCAGAGTGACCTCACCGTTCCACGCGATGGTAGGTACGGATCCACCTGGGTGGACGTGGAGTCGACTTCGTCATGGTGCTCGTTGTTTAGCGCATGGTGGACGTAGCCGAGAACACGGTCTATTTCCCTGAGTTGGACGGTAGGATTGGCTTGCCGCGCTTCGATCAGTGCCGCCCAGAAGTCCCTGACCTGACTCTCGGGGGGTGCTGTGCGCCGGTTATTGCTGCCCTCTAGCTCCTCAATGTTGACGCCCAACCACGTCGCGCCCAACTCCGCTACAAAAGTGTAGAGCCTTTGTGCCCGTTCAGGTGTGGGATCGGGTACCACAGCGATCACTGACACGACCATTTCGCGGCCCATAAGAAGGCGTATGCCGCGCACGATGCGAGCGAAGGTAGGCTGACCAGCCCAGTCTGCGCGTTGCTGGTTGTCCTCGGGTGGGCCGTCGATGCTCACTCCGACGTTGATGCGGCGTTCCGCCAGAAAGTCCGCCCATGCCTCGTCAACGAGGGTGGCGTTGGTCTGCACGCCGTGCACGACATCCAAGCCCGCAAAGCGGTCCATCAGCCGCCCCAGGTAGGCGCGGCCTGCGGTCAACGGTTCGCCTCCGTGCCAACACATCTCCACCGTCATGCGCTCAGTCCAGGGCCCGATGGATGCCGCGACCGCTTGAGCTACTGCAGGCAGCATCCGGCGGACGTGACGACGGTCAGGCAGGTAGCAGTAGGAACAATCGAGGTTGCACAACGTGGTCGGCTGCATGATCACTGAAGAAGGCAACAAATCCATCGTCGTTCACCCGCTCCCGCTGCTAGCTGAGGGTCTGGATCGGGGTGGGCAGTGGCCAGCGGTGTTCGCTCTCCGGGTGGTCGTACCAGACGTACTGTTCGGCGGTGCTGGCGGTGATGCCGAAGCGGTCGTAGGACGGTCGCCCGGCCTGCTGCCAGAACTCGTGGGCCTCCTCGACGCGATCCCATAGCCGCCGGGGGCCGTATTGGGTGACCTGCCAGCCGGGTCCGGTGGGCGAGCGGCGGGCTAGGGCGCGGGAGCCGTCGGGTGCGTAGAGCTGGAGCCCGAACTCGCCCTCGGCGCTCGCCGGACCCCAGGTGACGTCGGGGAGATACCACTGTGCAACGAAGCCGAACTTCCCGTCGTACCGCAGCAGCTTGGGATCCACAGCACTAACCGAGTACACGGGTTCGTCGTAGTGCGGTCGTGGCGCGGGCGGCTGGACCTCCAGGGTGTGCCGCAGCGACATGAACGAGGCCCAGCGGAGCAGGAACCTTCCGGTGGCCACCCCGTCATGGTTGACGGTCAACCGGGCTAGGGTGCCCCCGATCTTGCCGCGCACGTCGACCACGATCACCGCGCTGGGGGCGGCTTGCTCGAGCCAGGCCGGTGGGATGGCAAGCACGCCGCAGGTGGCAATGATCCGATCGTACGGCGCGCCCGGCGGGTAGCCGCCGGAGCCGTCCACAGCGGCCAGGGTCGGGGTGTAGCCGTTGGCGGCCAGCCGCTCGGTGGCCAGCTCGATGAGTTCCGGGTCGATATCCACGCTGGTGACGTACTCGCTGCCGAGCCGCTCGCACAGCAGCGCGGCGTTGTAGCCGGTGCCGGTGCCGATCTCCAAAACCCGGCACCCGTCGGTTACGTCCAGCGTCTCCAGCATGGTCAGCATGAGCACCGGCGCGGTGGACGAGCAGGTGTACATGGGGTAGCTGCCCGGCGTGAGCGGCGGCCGGAACTGTACTTGCACCACCTTGGTGATCAGCGTCTCGTCGGTGTAGACGGCATGCAGCCCTGGCTGCGCTGGCTCTGCTCGGTGGCGCTGATCGGCGGCACGCCCAGCTCGGGGTAGTAGGAGGGCACGTAGGGATGCCGCCAGGTGCGGGTGAACACGGCCCGCCACTGCGCCGAAGCACAATCCGAACGTCGCCAGGAAGGCCAGCATCCCACTCGACCAGCGCGGCGGCGGCCAGTGTCTTGGCCGCCAGCGGCCCATCGATGGTAGCGGCGAAGTTCCTCACACTGGCGGGCTTGTTGGTCACCAGCGAGGGCGGGCAGCGCAGCCCAACCTTGCGGGCGGCGTCGAGCTGCCGAGGTTTGGTCGCGTCGGACTCACTTGAGGGGCGGTTGACCCACAGGACATCCAAAGTCGACAGCACCCCGCCCAGCCTGCACCGGGCCTCCGCCGCAGCGTGCCGCCGCTCCGGTGCGGACAAGCCCTCCGGCATCTCGAAGTGTGAGGGGTGACGATATAACACTGACCGAATATCGCTCAGCCGCACCTCGCGGTGCTCGGTGGCCAACACCCCATCCCAACCATCCGGGCCGAGCTGGGCATCAAGAGTCAACGCCGTTGGAAAAGCCGCCAAGTCGGTGCGGAACACCGGCACCTTGCGCTCGTTCAGGACCTGGACCAGCCGATCTACCTGTGGATCCAGCTCCCGGGCCAAAACGAGTACTGTCACGCTCAGTCCGCCTGATAATCCGGCGCGGTCACCTCCTCCGGGCCGCCCGGGTGCTGACCGTATGGCGTGGTGCTGCCCCGGCAAGCAACGCATCACTGCAACCCTTGCACTTGGAGACGGCCAGCGTTCGGCGGCCCTACCGCCTAAACCCCTACAGCCCGCCTAACCACAGTCCGACACCGACGATGAGGGCTCCTCCGAAGACGACCTGGATGACCGAACAGCGAAATGAGACTTCCAGGTAGCGCTGGCGGATGAGCGCGATCGCCGTGAGTTCGATGGCGACCACGATGGCCGCGAACGCCAGTGCCGTCGCCCGGTCGGAGATCAGGAACGGTAAGGCGTGAAAGACACCACCCAGGGTGGTCATCACGCCGGTGATCGAACCTCGGGTGATGGCCGGGCCTCGACCGGTGTGGCCGCCGTCATCAGAGAGCGCTTCGGACAGACCCATGCTGATGCCGGCTCCCAGCGCGGTGGCCAGCCCGACCAGCAGCGCAGCGTGCGAGTTCGACAGCAGGGCCACCGCAAAGAGGGGGGCAAGCGTCGAGAGTGTTCCGTCGATGAGTCCGACCAGCGCCGGCTGAACATATCGCAGGATAACGGCCCGATCGTCCGCGGTGACGCGGTGTAGCGGGGTGTTCGCGAAGCCGGCGCCCAGCGATACCGCTGGGCTGGTGGTAGCCATCGGGGGCGCCACCGTGACCGTTGCCCCGGCGGACGCGAACGTCATACCGGTGGCAGTTGTACCCGCCGGGCCACCGGAGACCCTGGTCGTGGTGCCCACGGTGCGGCGGGCGTCGAGGGCGTGGGCGCTCGGTCGGTAGCGAGGGCTGGAGTAGCGGTGCGACGGCAACGCGACTGTCCTTTCGTGAGCGGCCTGGGACAGGACTGGGGCAGGGGCTGGGCGGCGATCTACTGCTGCTGGCGGAACCCTAGGGAATCGGTTGTTATCTCTTCGAAACCTGAGAGTTCTGATTGCGCCGCAGCGCCCACAGGTCCGTGGCGGGCGACGAGGGACGCGGTGAGTGGCCCGATCGGCGGCGGCGGCTGGGCCATTCGGAGGGCACCGGGTTCAGGCTGCCGATCCGCGGGCAGCCCGACCTGGCACACTCGGCACTGCAATGCTGATGGCGATCGGAGAACCATGGACCTCCAGTTCCTGCCGCTGCTGCTCATCGCCGGGCTCGCGCTGCTGCTGATCATGAACTTCCGCCGGCAGAGACGGGTGGTAGCTGACGCGCAACGGCTGCAGAGCTCGCTGGCCCCCGGCGACCGGGTGATGACCACCTCCGGTCTGCACGCCACCGTCGTAGACAGCGCGGACGAGACAACGGTCGAGTTGGAGATCGCTCCGGGGGTACGCACCAGGTGGTTGCGTGCCGCGATCCGGGAAAAGATCACTGACTACGCCGATAAACCCGCGGCGACCAGCGCGCCGCCGGCAGCCCCCCTCGATGGCAGCGCTCGCGCTGACAACTCCTGACGGAACGCGGCATGATTTGACGTGGTGAGCGCGGTAGGCTCGCGCGTCCGATCCCTGTTGCCCGCGTCGAGCGCGGCGCTGGCACAGTGGAGACTGCTGCTGGGGAGGACTGCTGCTGACGTCCAACACAGTGACGTCCAACACAGTGAGCTGTGAATTGAGGAGAACCACCCACCGTGGCACCACCGGCCGGGCGCTTCCGCCCCTGGCGCAATCTGGCGATCTTCGCTGGGATCGTTGCCCTCCTGTACGCGCTGGTCTTTTTCACCGGCGGCGGGGATCCGACCCCGAAGCTGGGCATAGACCTGCAAGGCGGTACCCGAGTGATCCTCACCGCCCGGACCGCTGACGGCCGGCCACCGTCGCAAGAGTCCCTCAACCAAGCCCGGCAGATCATCGAGCAACGGGTCAACGGGATCGGTGTGAGCGGTGCCGAAGTCGTGCTCGATGGGACCAACTTGATCATTACGGTGCCGGGTGCGAATGGCGAGGAGGCTCGCACCCTGGGGCAGACCGCCAAGCTGTACTTCCGGCCGGTCATCTCTGAGGAAGAAGCCCGGGGGGCGAAACCGGCGCCCGCCGCACCTCCCACCAGCGCACCGCCGGTGGGCAAGGCTCCGGCGGTGTCGGCGAATCCCAAGGTCGCTGAGCAGATCCGGCGCGCTCGGGCCCGGCTGCAGAGCCAGGACCCAGCGGTGCAGCAGCAGGCGCTGGCCGCACTGAACTGCGCGGCTCCCAACCCCTTGCGTGGCAACGACGACCCGAAACTGCCGCTGGTCAGCTGCAACCAGCGCCACACGGAGAAGTACCTGCTCGGGCCCGCGTTCCTGTCCGGCGAGCAGATTTCGGGTGCCTCGGCCGGCCTGAACCAGGAGGGCACCGGGTATGAGGTGCGGCTGAGGTTCAAACACCAGGGGGAGGATGTCTGGGCGCGCTACACCGCGAAGAACATCGGCAAGCAGGCGGCATTTGTGCTGGATGGTGAGGTGGTGTCGGCGCCGCAGATCATCGCCGCGATCCCGCCCGGTCAATCGACCAGCATCACGGGCAACTTCACCCAGGTTGAGGCCCTGAATTTGGCCAATGTGCTCAAGTACGGTGCACTACCGCTGTCCTTCCAGTCTTCGGAGTCCCAGACGGTCTCGGCCACGTTGGGCCTGGCCTCGTTGCGGGCGGGATTACTTGCCGGAGCGCTCGGACTGGTCGTGGTGTTCGTCTACTGCCTGTTCTACTACCGGGCGCTGGGAGTACTAACGATCTTGTCTCTGGCGTTGTCCGGACTGGTCGTCTACGCCGCGTTGGTGTTGCTCGGCCGGTGGATCGGCTTCACCCTGGACTTGGCGGGTGTTGCCGGCTTCATCGTCGCCATCGGCATCACCGCCGACTCTTTTGTGATCTTCTTCGAGCGGCTCAAGGACGAGGTGCGGGACGGTCGGACCTTCCGCTCAGCGGTACCCCGGGCGTGGGTCCGGGCCCGCCGCACCATCCTGTCGGCGGACGCCGTGAGCTTCCTGGCTGCTGCGGTGCTCTACCTGCTGGCGGTGGGGCAGGTGAAGGGCTTCGCCTTCACCCTCGGCATGTCCACGGTGCTGGACCTGGTGGTGGTCTTCCTGGCCACGCATCCACTGGTGGCGCTGGCGTCACGGTCGCGGCTGTTGTCCGGGCCGCAACTGTCCGGGCTCGGGGCCGCGCAGCGAGCTGGAGCCGAAAGCCGGTCAACACTGGCCACCGCGGGGAGGGGGACCTGAGATGGCAGGCACGCTGGGGCGCCTCTACAGCGGGACTGGTGCCTTCGACATTGTCGGGCGGCGGCGGATCTGGTACTCGTTCTCCGGCCTGCTCGTCGCGGTCTGTCTAGCGTCGATCTTGCTACGCGGGTTCAACCTGGGCATTGACTTTGTGGGCGGCAGCATGATCGAGCTACCGGCACAAGGGGTGGGCGGGCCGATCACCACCCAGCAGGCCGAGCGGGTCTTCGCCGACGCGGTGGGCCGGCCTCCCGAGTCGGTGCAGACTGTCGGTACCGGTTCCGCGACGAGCATCGTGATCCGCTCCACGGCGCTGGACGCCCCCACGTCATTCGTGCTGGAAAAGGCGCTGTACGACAAGCTGCGCCCGCTCGGCACCACCGGGCAGCCCAGCGAACAGGCGATCAGCGACAGTGCGGTGAGCGCAACGTGGGGCGGCGAGATCAGCCGGCAGGCACTGATCGCCTTGGTGGTGTTCCTCGCCCTGGTGAGCGTGTTTCTCGCGGTGTATTTCGAGCCTCGGATGGCGCTGGCGGCGCTGATAGCGCTCGGGCACGACGTGCTGGTGACGGCGGGGATCTACTCGCTGGTCGGTTTTGAGGTGACGCCGGCATCGGTGATCGGCTTGCTCACCATTCTCGGGTTCTCGCTGTATGACACCGTCGTCGTGTTCGACAAGGTCCAGGAGAACACCCGCGGACTGCTCGGGCTAACCCGACGCACCTATGCCGAGGCCGCCAACCTCGCGGTCAACCAGACATTGATGCGTTCGATCAACACCTCCTTGATCGCGGTGCTGCCGGTACTCGGCTTGCTGGTGGTCGGCGTCGGCCTGCTGGGTGTCGGGACTCTGAAGGACCTGGCGTTGGTCCAGATGATCGGCCTCATGGCCGGGGCGATGTCCTCGATCTTCCTAGCCACCCCCCTGGTCGTCGATCTCACCATGCGCAGGCCAGCCTACCGGCAACAAGCCGAGCGGGTAGCCCAGCGTCGGGAGAAGGTGGCCCGCAAGGCCGCCGCGGGCTCTGAGCGCGAGGACGAGACACCCCGACCGGGTCCCGTCGGCGGGCCCACCCCGCAGCCCGGGGACACACTGGCCTCCGCCGGCCTGCCTACCAGGATCGGCAAAACCGCATCTGCGGGAGGGCGGCGCGCTCGCCCCACCGGCAAGAGCAGCCGGCCATCCGGCAAGGCCGGCAGATCGTCGGGTCGCTGACGGGGTTGGCCGCTAACTACGCTGAGTTACAGTAATTGCATAGAGTGACAAGCCCAGGTGAGCGGCCGTCGCTTTCCCGCTCTCCATCACCTATGTGGTGTGATGTCGCTCCAGATCCTTGCCTCCAGGCCCGTTTAGTAGAACTCTCTGTAGTCAGATACCGGATGTCGCTCCGGGGAGTGAGGGTTACGGGGACGGCACCGTGCGGGCGACCAGGGAGGATCAGGGATGGTGGGATGGTCCGTTCCGGGTGTAGTTCCTCTCCGGGAAGTGCGCGAGGACGCGGTGGGCCAGCGGGTGCTCGCTCGCCATCGCCTCACTCGGAAATCCCTTGCGATCACGTACCTGTCCCGTGAATTACTCGCCGACAGTGAGTTCCGTACCCGGTTCGCGCGTGATTTTGCGCACTGGGCGCGGATTCGGGACGCCCGAGTTGCCCGCGTCCACCGGTACTGTGTGTCCCGCCATGGCGTAGCCATCCTCGGCGATCACCTCCTTGGGACGTCGCTGCGTGCCTTGCTGGTGGCGCAGGGTGCCCTCAGCACCGAGGCCGCGCTGGTCGTGCTCAAGGACTCACTGCGCGCGCTGGCCGCGTGTCACCAAGCAGGCCTGGCGCACGGCGACATCAAGCCCGAGAGCGTGATCCTGACTCCTGCCGGCCAGGTCCGGCTCGTCGACGTGGGGCTCTGGACATCCGGCACTCGGCGGCTGCCCGCTCGCTCGACACCCTTCTACCTGGCGCCCGAACAGTGGGATGGCCCTGCGGCCACCTCAGCGGGGGACGTGTATGCCGCCACGGTCATGTTCTTCGAGTGCCTGGCCGGCGCGCCGCCGTTCTATGCCGAGAGTGGGGATGAACTCTTAGCCAAGCATGAACAGGGCGCACTTCCGCTTGATGTGGTGCCGCAGTCGGTTCGGGAACTGGTGCAGCGCGGTCTTGACAAGGATCCGCGCCGCCGACCCGAGGCGGCCAGCCTGCTCGCTCGCCTCGGCGACGTGGCAGCCCGGGCAGCCGGCGCTGGCTGGCAGCGGCGTGGGCGACGCGAGCTGAGGGCACTGCTCGCTGGGGATCCGAGGTTCCCTGAGGTGTCTGCGCTCCATCGCGGGTCGCCGCCGCTTCGCGGTCGCTCTCGCGCGGGCTGGCCGCACTTCAGGCAGGTCCGGCTGGCTGCTGTCATGGGTGGTGCGCTGGCGGTGGCCGCGGGTTTAGCCAGCCCTCCCTTGGCGGCGGTCATTTTGCCGGGCGCCAGCATCTTCGGCTCGAGCGGGAAATCACCGGTACTAGCGTTCCCTGAGCCTCATCACGACGCTGTGCCGGTACGTGTGGTCCCCAACGGCCAGCAAGCGAACTCGGCCTTTGCCGCCCGCGGACGGGCGGCAAAGGCAAAGGCCGAAACCGCCCGACCGGTCGCTACGGCGCACCCCCCAGCGCGCTCGATCCCGGTACCGAATACGCCGAATACTCAGACCACGTCCGATGAGCACGTCACTCCGGATGCGCTCCGGCAGGATTCCCTTCGCCAGTCCATACCCGGCCAGCGCACCACCACCCCACTGGCGTGTACCCCAGGGCTGCTCTCCGTGGACAAACCCTGCGTAGCAGCGCAGCTGGAGCAGTTGCCGCCGGTTGCGAACGGCTTGATGAGGAACCCTTCGCGGGCGTTGACTCCCGTGTCGATACCGGTTCAGCTGTCGGTGCCGGTGAAGGTACCGGTGCAGGTGCCAGTGCCGGTTTCACTCCCCGTGCGAATCGAGGTGCCGATCCCGGTTCTTCAGCCGATTCCGATCGGGAAAAAGACCCAGCTTGATCGGGACACCCACGCCCCAAAGGACGCTCCATTCCCGGTAGATCCGCAGGGATGGGGAGAGAAGGCCCGCGACACTGGCCCGTAGCATACTGAGGGTGCACCCCAAGCCGGGCAGGGACGACTTGGCGGCTCGGCTCGTGTCGCTGATCCGCAAGGTGCCGGACTTCCCACGGCCCGGTGTGCTGTTTTGGGACCTTGCGCCGGTATTCGCGGATGCCGCTGCGTTCGCAGCGGTGGTGGATGCGTTCATTGTCCCCACCCAAGTCCCCACCCAAGTCCCTACCCAAGTCCCCACCCAGCAGGTCGACGTGGTGGTCGGGGTGGAAGCCCGCGGTTTCCTGCTCGGTGCTGCGGTCGCTTACGCCCTGGGTGCGGGGGTGGTCGGGGTTCGCAAGCCCGGTAAGCTGCCCCTGGTCTGTGACCGCGAGGGCTACGCCTTGGAGTATGGTGTCGCCTCGCTGGAGCTGGCCCCCGGTGTCTTGCGGCCCGGGCAGCGGGCGCTGGTGGTCGACGATGTACTGGCCACCGGGGGTACGGCGGCCGCAACCTGCGCGCTGGTCGAGCGGGCCGGGGTCACGGTCACTGGCATCGCGGTGCTGCTGGAGATTGTTTCGCTGCACGGCCGGGATCGGCTCGCCGGTCGCTGGCTGCACGCTCTCCTCACGCTCTGACCCACACCAGCGGGCGTTTGGGGGCTCTGGCGGGAAAATACGGCGGTAGGCTGACGCTGATTGTTTCCCTTCATCGGGGTTGTTTCGACGTGGCGGGAGAGGAGAGTGCGATGTGAGTCAGGAGCTGCGGCTGGTCAGTATGGCGCCGGCAGGCGCGGATGTAGCCACGGTCTCTCAGCGGCTGCCATCGGCGACCCGACGTGTTCGGGCGCGGCTTGCGCGGCGGATCACCGCGCAGCGGCCTGGCCCGCTCAAGCAGGCACTCGAACCGCTTGCCACTGTGCACCGAGCGATGCACCCCAAGGCCGACCTCGCCCTGCTGCAACGCGCCTATGACGTCGCCGAGGACAAGCACTCCCACCAGAAGCGCAAGTCCGGCGATCCCTACATCACCCACCCCCTGGCGGTCTCGACGATCCTCGCCGAGTTGGGAATGGACACCACCACCCTGGTGGCCGCGCTGCTGCACGACACCGTGGAGGACACCGACTATTCGCTGGCCTGCCTCACCGAGGACTTCGGTGAGGTGGTCGCCCATCTCGTGGACGGCGTCACCAAGCTCCGCAACAAGGTCAAGCTCGGCCCCGCCGCCGAGGCCGAGACCATCCGCAAGATGGTCATCGCGATGGCCCGCGACCCTCGCGTGCTAGTGATCAAGCTGGCGGACCGGCTGCACAACATGCGCACCATACGGTTCTTGCCACCGGAAAAGCAGGCCCGCAAGGCCAAGGAGACCCTCGAGGTTTTTGCCCCGCTGGCGCACCGGCTGGGCATGGCCACCATCAAGTGGGAGCTGGAAGATCTTTCTTTTGCGATCCTGCAGCCGAAAAAGTACAACGAGATCGTGCGGCTGGTGGCCGACCGGGCACCGTCCCGCGACACCTATCTGCAGACCGTGATCGATGAGATCTCCGCGCAGCTGGCGGGTGCGCGGATTGTCGCCGCCGTGGAGGGCAGGCCCAAGCACTACTATTCGATTTACCAGAAGATGATCGTGCGTGGCCGTGATTTCGATGACATCCACGACCTGGTGGGGGTGCGGATCAGGGTCGGGGACCTCCGTGACTGCTACGCCGCGATCGGTGTTGTGCACTCGGTGTGGCAGCCGATGCCCGGTCGGTTCAAGGACTATGTCGCGCAGCCCCGATTCGGGGTCTATCAGTCGCTGCACACGACGGTGATCGGACCGGACGGCAAACCGCTGGAGGTGCAGATCCGCACCCACGACATGCACCGAACCGCGGAATATGGCATTGCTGCGCACTGGCGGTACAAGGAGACCAACGGCACTCACAACGCGGCCGTGGACGTCGACGAGATGGCGTGGATGCGCCAGCTCCTGGACTGGCAACGGGAGGCCGCCGACCCCAGCGAGTTCCTCGACTCGCTGCGCTATGACCTGGCCACCCGCGAGATTTTCGTTTTCACGCCCAAGGGTGAGGTCATCACGCTGCCCACCGGTTCCACCCCGGTCGACTTCGCCTATGCGGTGCACACCGAGGTGGGTCATCGCTGCATTGGCGCTCGGGTCAACGGCCAGCTCGTCGCACTGGAGCGGAAACTGGAGAACGGCGACGTCATCGAGATCTTCACCTCGAAGGCAGAAGGCGCTGGTCCCAGCCAGGACTGGCTGTCCTTCGCCGTCTCACCGCGGGCCAAGGCCAAGATCAGGCAGTGGTTCGCCAAGGAGCGCCGCGAGGAGGCCATCGAAGCGGGCAAGAGCGCCATCGTCAAGGAACTGCGCCGCCTTGGGCTACCGGTACAGCGGTTGGTCTCCGCCGAGTCGATGGTCGCGGTCTCCCGAGAGCTGCGCTATTCCGACATCAGCGCCCTGTACGCCGCTGTCGGCGAGCACCACGTCTCGGCCCGTCACGTGGTGCAGCGCCTGGTGACCCTGCTCGGCGGTGACGAGGGCGCTGAGGAGGAGTTGGCCGAGCGCGCCACCCCCTCCACCGTCCACCGCCGTCGACCGACCGGTGACTCCGGGGTGCGGGTACCTGGCGCCGGGGACGTCTACACCAAGCTCGCCCGCTGCTGCACCCCGGTACCGGGGGATGAGATCCTCGGCTTCGTCACCCGTGCCGGCGGGGTCAGCGTGCACCGCACCGACTGCACCAACGCCGAGTCGCTGCGCGCGGAGCCCGACCGGCTGGTCGAGGTGAAGTGGGCACCGTCAGCGTCCTCGGTGTTCCGGGTTGGGATCCAGGTCGAGGCGCTGGACCGGCACCGGTTGCTGTCCGATGTCGCCAAGGTGCTCGCTGACGGACGGGTCAATATTCTGTCCGCCTCGGTCACCACCACCCGGGACCGGGTGGCGGTGAGCCGCTTCTCCTTCGAGATGGGTGATCCGAAGCATCTGGGGCATGTGCTGCGGGCGGTGCGCAACATCGAAGGTGTCTACGACGTCTATCGCGTCACGTCGTCGAACTGACGTCAGGTTGCCGCGACCTGGACGGATGTGATCGTGACTGGTTGTTTGGGCTTACCGCCGCCAGGGGAAGGTTCCAACGACCCGTCATCGCCCGCCTTGGCTATCTGGGCAAGAACCTTGAGACCGGTCGGGGAGATCGTGGCGAAGACGGTGTACTGGGGAGGCAGCTGGGTCTGGCCGTAGATCAGGAAGAACTGGCTGCCACCGCTGTCGGGCTGTCCGGTGTTGGCCATCGCGACGTACCCGCGCCCATAGGTCAGCTCGGGGAACACCTCATCCGGGATGGTGTATCCCGGTCCGCCCGCGCCCGACCCGGTCGGATCGCCACATTGCAGAACGTGCAACCCGGGGTTGGTGACCAGCCGGTGGCACGGAGTGTTGGTGTAGAAGCCCTGCTTGGCCAGGCTGATGAAACTGTTCACAGTGCACGGGGCCAGCGCCCGGTCGAGGGTGAGGCCCACTGCGCCAGCCGAGGTCTGCATGCTCACCTGCACCGTGCCCCGGGCGGAGGTGGACCCGGCCAGGGGAGGTCTCACGGGCCGGGCCGGGGTCTGGTGGGTAGCCGGGTACTGGCAGTCGACCGAGGCCGGCAGTGGCGTGGGCCGGACTGGCGGGGTAATCAGCTTGTCGCTGCGGTGCGGCATCGTCCTGGCCGGCGTGGACGGTGTCGCGGTGGTGCTGGTTCGCTGGTCCCGGTCGCTCAGCGTCACGATCAGCGCGACGATGCCCACGACCAGGACCACCGCAGCCGCGCCGCCGGCCACCGCATATCTGCGGCGCGCCTTGGCCCGCTGCGCCCGGCGGGCGAGCTGACGGTCCAGTTTGCGCTTCGCGGCCTCGCGGCGCTGTTCGTTCGTGGGCACCCGGACTCCTGGGCAACTGTGGCTGGGCAATGACCACGGCGCAGTGTAGGTGGGCGGTGAGGGAGTCGGGCGCCAGCCTCCCTTCTTGAGGGTGCGCGCCTTAGGCTGGGGATGTCTGCACCCGCGTCATGCCCCGAGGAGCGCCGTGCTCGTCGTTGGTTTCCCCACCGGTTCCTTCCAAGCGAACTGTTTCGTGCTTGCCCCCCAGCCTGGCGGTCCGTGCGTGGTGGTCGATCCGGGGGAGGGCGCCCAGCAGCCCCTCGAGGAACTCTTGCGCCACCACCGGCTCGAGCCGGTAGCAGTACTGCTCACCCATGGGCATTTCGATCACATCTGCGCGGTGACCCCGGTCTGCGACGGCAACGACATCCCGGCCTGGATCCATCCCGAGGACCGGGTGCTGCTGTCCGACCCGTTGCGCGCGCTGGCCGCCGACGCGCGGGAGTTCCTGGGTGGTCTTTTTGGCGGCCGTGTTGTGCTCCGCGAGCCGCGTGAGGTGCGTGCGCTGGCCGATGGGACCTCCCTGGAGCTAGCCGGGCTGATCCTGACCGTCGACCACACCCCAGGCCACACCGCTGGCTCGGTGACGTTCCGCTCGATAACCGATGAGGGACAGCGCCTGCTGGTCTCCGGTGACACGCTGTTCGCCGGCTCGATCGGGCGAACCGACCTGCCCGGAGGTGACCACCAGCAGATGCTCGCCTCGCTTCGGGACAAGATTCTCGTGCTGGACGACGACACCACCGTGTTGCCCGGCCACGGCCTGAGCACCACCATCGGCCGGGAACGGGCCAGCAACCCGTTCCTGTACGGCCTCGCCACCCCCGGCCGGCGCCGAGGGCTGTGAGCTGCTCTTCACCGCAGCCAGGTGTGTTCGGACTCCGACGCATCGCGCCCCACCCACGATGTCGACTACCATTTTTCGGACCCGAACCGTAGCGATAAGCTGGTCTGCGCCGTGGACTTGCAGATGCTGGTTGCCTTGGTCGGCAGGGAAGACGCGACCGCACAGTTTCAGGCGTTGTATGATGCCGCCGGGGTGAGACTTACGCGCTCACCCCTACCGCGTCGATTTCCCTCTCGGTGAGGGGATCTCGCAAGGCAACAGAGGGGACAATTATGACTATCCCTAGCGCCGGTATCGCACTTCCGTTATCTGCCGCACAGCGGGAGATTTGGTTTGCTGAACAACAGTTCGCCACGGTGAGTTGCGCTTACAATGGTGGTGAGTGCATCGAGATCGATGGGCCGGTTGATCCGGTGTTGTTCGAGGCGGCGTTGCGACGAGTTGTCGGGGAGATCGACGCACTGCACGCACGGTTCGTAGAAGCTGGTGACGGGCCACGGCAGATCCTGCAGCCGTCGCTGGAGTGGACGATGCCCGTGGTTGATGTCAGTGATGACCTTGACCCGGGGGTGGCCGCGCAGGTGTGGATGAGCGCCGATCTAGCTCGGCCGATGGATCTGGCTCAGGGGCCGTTGTTCCGGTACGCGTTGATCAAGCTGGGGCCCGAGCGTTGGGTGTGGTATCAGACCTACCACCACATTGTGATGGACGGGTACGGGCTTTCCCTTGTGGAGCGGCGAGCGGCGCAGGTGTACACCGCACTAGCCACCGGGCGGGCGTGTGCTCAGCATGGGTTTGGTTCGCTGCGTGAGTTGCTGGATAGTGATGTTGCTTATCGTGGCTCGGAGCAGTTCGCGCAGGATCAAGCGTACTGGGTGGAACGTTTCGTTGACGAGCCAGAGCCAACCAGGATTGTTGGTCGGTCATCGACTACGCCCGAGAGCTTGGTGTATCGGACGGGCTGTTTGTCACCGTCGAGCATGGACAGATTGAGGGCAGCAGCATACCGGGCCGGGGTGCCCTGGTCGCGCGTGGTGATTGCCGCGACGGCGGTGTATGTGCACCGGTTGACCGGTGCCCGGGACGTGATCCTCGGGTTTCCGGTCACGGCACGGCAAGATCATGTGCTCAAACGCGTGCCGGGCATGGTGTCCAACGTGTTGCCGCTGCGGCTAGCTCTCCATCCGAGCATGACCCCCTCCGAGCTCATCGTGCACGTTACTCAGGAGGTTGGCCAATTATTAAAGCATCAACGTTACCGAGGTGAGGATCTCCACCGAGATCGTGGGCTGCCTGGCAACCTCGGGACAACCTTCGCGCCATTAATCAATATCATGTCATTTGATCATGATCTGCATTTCGCTGGATGTCGCATCGCGTCGCGCCATATTTTTTACGATTTAATGGTCGATCTATCTCTTCTCGTGTGGGGCGGGCCGGATTGCTCGGGACTGCAGGTCAGTCTCTACGCACATCCGGAAGTCTGTGCCGCTGATGACGCCACCGCCCACCATCAACGTTTCTTAAAATTGTTAGAAAATCTCGCGGTCGCGGACCCGGACCAACCGATCAGCCGGATCGACCTGCTCACGACCGACGAACGCGCTCGGTTGCTTGTCGATGACAACAGCACCATCCACCCACTACCGCCTCACACCACACTGCCAGCGTTGTTCCAAATTCAAGCACACGCCACCCCCCACGTCGAGGCGGTAGTGTTCGACGACACTATCTTGACCTACGCACAACTCAACACGTGTGCCAACCAACTTGCGCACGCGTTGATCGCCTACGGGGTGGGTCCAGAACAGATTGTGGCACTCGCGCTGCCCCGCTGTCCCGAACTCGTGGTTGCCATCCTGGCGGTCCTCAAAACCGGTGCGGCCTACCTGCCTCTCGACCCTGGCTACCCGGCAGGCCGGATCGCCTTCATGCTCGGTGACGCCCAACCGGTATTGCTACTCACCACCGAACAAACTACAGCTTCTGTCCCCGGCGATGTCGCCATTCCTCGGCTGGTCATCGATGACCCCGACACCCTCGTGATGCTGGCCAGTGGCCCAGACACCGATCCCACCAACACCCACCGCACCACTGACCTGTTGCCCCACCACCCGGCGTACGTGATCTACACCTCTGGCTCCACCGGTACCCCCAAAGGCGTTCTCATCACCCACTACAACGTGGTACGTCTGTTCGGGGCAACCCAGCAATGGTTTGGTTTCAATGCCGAGGATGTGTTGACGCTGTTCCATTCCTACGCGTTCGACTTTTCCGTCTGGGAGATCTGGGGCGCGTTGCTGCACGGCGGTCGTCTGATCGTTGTTCCTTATGAGGTTAGTCGCTCACCCCAGCGCTTCCTTCAACTGTTGGCTGACCAGGGCGTGACCGTACTCAACCAGACGCCGTCGGCGTTTTACCAATTGACGCAGGCCGATGCGGGCAATCCCACTCTAGGGCAGTCGCTCGCATTGCGTACTGTCATTCTCGGTGGCGAAGCGCTGGCGGTGGCCCGGCTACATGACTGGTACCAACGCCACCCCGATCACACACCAGTCTTAGTCAACATGTATGGCATCACCGAGACCACGGTGCATGTCACTCACCTCAGGCTTGGCCACCGCACCACCACAGACCCAGCCAGCGTGATCGGTACTGCCATCACCGACCTTCGCACCTATGTACTCGACACCAGTTTGCAGCCGGTGCCGCCGGGTGTGGTGGGTGAGTTGTATATCGCGGGGTTAGGGTTGGCTCGGGGGTATTTGCGTCGGCCTGGTTTGACCGCTACCCGGTTTGTCGCTGACCCCTACGGTCCACCGGGAACACGGATGTATCGGACGGGGGACCTGGCCCGTTGGCGACCTGATGGGAACTTGGAGTTCGTGGTCCGGGCCGATGATCAGGTCAAGATCCGGGGATTCCGGATCGAGCCTGGTGAAATCGAAAATGTGCTCATGGAACGCCCCGAGGTCGCGCGAGCTGCGGTGGTTGTGCGGGAGGATCGTCCTGGGGACGCACGGTTGGTCGCGTATGTAGTGGCGGCTACGGACTCGGCTTTGCCGCCGGAGCTGCTGCGGGAGTTTGCGCGGGCGCGGTTGCCTGAGTATATGGTGCCGGCGGCTTTTATAGTTCTCGAGGGGTTGCCGTTGACGCCGAATGGGAAACTGGATCGGGCCGCGTTGCCCGTGCCGGAGTTCGGGTCGGTCGGGAGTGGGCGGGCGCCGAGGACACCGCAAGAGCAACTGCTTGCTGAGCTTTTCGCTGAGGTGTTGGGCCTTTCCCGGGTGGGAATCGAAGACGATTTTTTCATCCTGGGTGGGCATTCGCTGCTGGCCACTCGTCTGGTAGCCAGGATCCGCGCTGTGTTGGGTGTGGAGTTGGAGCTCCGCGCTCTGTTTGAGGCTCCCACGCCAGCCGGGCTTGCCGCGCGTTTGGATAAGGCGGGACAGGCGCGGTTGGCGTTGAGAGTGTCTGAGCGTCCGGATCAGGTGCCGTTGTCGTTCGCGCAGCGCCGGTTGTGGTTTCTGCACCAGATGGACGGCCCGAATGCCACCTACAACGTTCCCCTCGCGCTGCGGCTGCGCGGAGTGTTGGATCGGGCGGCGTCGCAGGCTGCGTTGGGTGATGTGATCGCGCGGCATGAGAGCCTGCGTACGGTCTTCCCCCATACCGACGGGGTGCCGTGCCAGCGGGTCCTGGACACCGACGCGGTCCATTCAGCACTGTCCGTCACGGAGGTCAGCAACATCGAGCTGCCCGCCGCGTTAGCCGCTGCGGCACGGCACGGGTTCGACCTTGGTACCGAGCTGCCGATGCGGGCTGAGCTTTTTGTGGTAGCGCCGGATGAGCATGTGCTGCTGCTGGTGATACACCACATCGCTGGTGACGGCTGGTCGTTGCGTCCGCTGTCCGTTGATTTGGCCGCCGCCTACACCGCTCGCTGTCAAGGTCACGCGCCAAAGTGGGCGCCGTTGCCGGTGCAGTACGCCGATTACACCCTGTGGCAGCACCGGCTGTTGGGTGACCAAGCCAACCCAGACAGTTTGTTCGCCACCCAGCTAGCGTATTGGACCCAGACGCTGGCCGGGGTACCTGAGTCGGTGGAGTTGCCCACCGACCGGCCCCGCCCAGCAATCGCCAGCTACCGCGGTGGGCTGATCGAGGTAAGTGTGGACGCGCGGTTGCACCAGGGGTTGCGGGAGCTGGCCCGCCAAGCCGGGGCGAGTCTGGTGATGGTCCTGCAAGCCGCCTTGGCGGCCTTGCTGAGCAAACTTGGCGCGGGCACCGATATCCCGCTGGGTAGTCCGATCGCTGGGCGTACTGATCCGGCACTGGACGATCTGGTGGGGTTTTTCGTCAACACCCTGGTGCTGCGTACTGATGTCTCCGGTGATCCCA
>Ga0213881_10000208_pt1 | contig 46539 bp, 42 predicted proteins | sample BarmaccoBMER_R08_FD_160104 | JGI IMG/M metagenome (GOLD analysis project Ga0213881, IMG submission 160104) | Barbacenia macrantha exposed rock microbial communities from rupestrian grasslands, the National Park of Serra do Cipo, Brazil - ER_R08 ...
GTAAAAAATGAAGAAAGATGCTCATCGATGCCGTGTGCGCAGCCGCGTAAACGATCCAGCGATCGACTCGTCGCCGCGCACATCACGAAAATCGGCCTCCAAAGCTGGTTTTTCAGCAGCCTGCTAGAGCTGCAATGGTGCGCAACGACGAGCCGATCAGGCCCTGAAGATCGCCGTACATGCTGGACGTATTCGTGATCACGCGCTGGATCTGCTTTTCTCGCTTTGACCAGCGCCTTTCAGCGACGCGGCGCTCCTCCTGAAGGTCCTGCTGCATTTCGACGAACGATTCGACAATTGCCTCGACCCGCTGCTTGAACTCGGAACCAGAAAGATAGTTGTACAAAATTTCCATTTTCTCGTTTTTGCCGATTGCCGGCCAGGGTTCTCTTCGAGGTAACGCCCTTCGTAGAGCATCTTCGTCGCTCACTTCGATAATCATAAGAAGCTGGTAGATCGTCATGTCTGATCCCTCGTGTGGCAGTTCAACGATCTCTGCATCGCGCTGACTGGCATTACCGACACGAAAGTAACTTTTGCAGTATCGCGATCTGGGATGGTGGGTCGCGATAGGGAATATGCCCAGTAGAGCCAATCTCGAGATGTCGGAAAATAACCGGCGACTGACTCTTGGGATTGAGTGGACAGCGGGGAAGTGCCCGTGCCAAGGCACAGGGAGACCTCCATGACACACCAAGATCTCAGCGCTGCGACAGCGCCTACGTGTTTCATGGTGGCTCGCTAAGGTAGCGATTGGTTCCCAGGTCACCCGCTCGCGCTGGTTGGAACATCGGCTAAATACGCTGCCGCTCACAGGTTCCGAACGGAGACCCGATGCTCGTGCCGCGCCTGCTCGCGTTCTGCCCGAGACATGGCCCTAGGGGGTCTGGCGGCTGGTGACCTGGGAACTCGGGTGCCTTCGTTTGCCGGCAAACGAAGGCGCCCACACTCGTCAGTACTCGCTGGCGAGCATCAGGGTGATGACACGCCGGGTCACGTTCGGGTCGGACGGATCCGGCGAATGACACTTCAGGTCCTCGTCGTAGTAGTCGATCTTGAAGAACAGGCTTTGGCCATCGACTTCGAACGCGCCAAAGTCATGCTCTTCGTGCGGGTCGTTGGCGTGGCAAAAGTCGTCGAACGTCGCGACCGTCTTGATGATCCGATCAACAGCTTCCTGGCCGAGCGCGGCAACGCCGGGGGTGATCAGCGCTGTACCGCCGGTCATGTATTGCCGAAGTTGATCGTTGAGGCCGCGGATACGGTCAGTGTTGGTGCTCATTGGTTTGCGCTCCTTGCGCGCGCGATCAGTCCGTCGCCGGAGGCAACGGCTAATCGGGCTGTGAATGAAGTCAGATAAGGGGGTGGGCTCGGGCCGTTGAGGAACAGCCCAAGCCTGGAGTGCTCGCGGTTTAGGGCGCGCTCGGTTTTAGCAGCGCTACGGCCGAGCGATGCTGAGAAAACTTGGGGTACTTGGGAAGATCGCGCCAACGCAGGGTGAGCATGTCGCCCTCGAGGCCGATTACAATCGCTTCCCACCACCCGTCAGTCGCGCCACCGGACGCGACGACCAGGTGGCCGACGCTGATGTCGTTCCAGTCGCGGGGATAGCCCTGGGCGACAACAGGTTCGGCTGGTTCTGCGGCTGAAGGACCAGGCCCAGTGCCAGCAGCGGCCGGTTCGGCCGGTTTTCCTGCTGGGTCACCGGGCTGGCCCTGGCCATCACTGACGGTGTTGGTCCCTGCCGCTTCGACCAACTTGGCGTACAGGTCGCGACGGATATTGGGTACGAACGCGCGGCCGTTTGCATACATCCGACCGGCGGGGAGCTTTTCGGCGATTTCAGCCAACGTCGGCGAGCTAACAGGACAAGCGGTAAGGCTCATCAGGTCGGCGGCTTTTGCGGCGAGACGGGTATGCGCTCCGCCGAACCGCGCGGCCCTGGGCTTCTTGGACTCGTCAAGGCCGAACAGAACAACATCCAGCGGTTCACTCGGTTTGGGATCAGCGACCTTGGTCGTAAGGTTTGGTCATGGTGGTGCTCCTAAAAAGCCGCAGGGGGCCTCTTAGGCCCCCTGCGGCTGATTTGGACGAGACCTTCGCCCGACTGGGCGGTGGCGATCGGTTCGACATTGGTCGTCCTCCAAAGTCTGCCATCGGCCGGCGAATCGGCGACCGATTGAGTATAATACTAATTACATCTTTCGATTGCAACGACTAAATTCGGCTGATATTTCAATATGTTACGAGCGTTGCCGCTGACTTCGCAGCGCCAGCCGGTCGCACAGCCCATAAACCCGGCAATAACCGTTTGTGCAGGCTGCGTCGTCATCGATCCTGTTGCCATTGCAGATGTCGAGACCCCGTTGGGCGCAGTACCGCCAGATGGCGTGCTGTACGAACCTCGGAAACACCGCGGGAAATGCTGGGTTGAAAGCCCGGGCGTCGATCTGTTGGGCAACCTGTTCCAGAATATCCGCGCAGCCGTTCGATCGATAACACCCGGGGCCATAGGGGTGGGCAGCTGAGAAGCGCTCGAGGATCCCCGTTCGGTGGAGGAAATTGTGCACCAGAGTGTCGACGACAACCATGCTGGTGCCCACCTCCAGCCAACGCTTGCGGCCTTGGCCACCGCCGAGCAGCAGCCCGGATAGGATCATGGTCCAGACTTTGTCCGAGACACCGTAGATGGTCCTGAGGGGTACGAGGAGGCTATCGCGGAGTCGCCTGAGCCTATCGGGCGCAGCTGGATCGTCTCCCTCGGCGAGCCGGTTATCGATCCAGGACACAAGGTCGTCGCCCGCAACGTCCCGGATGAACAGGAACAAGCCGTAAGCAGTCTGGTTCAACCGACCATTTCTGAGGCGATGGGTTGGCAGCGGGCAATCGGGCAGGTGGTCGGGTTCGGCGCAGGTTCCCGACCCCTTGTGGTACCGGCAGTCGTGGAAATGCCAGAAGACTGTGAGCTTCGGGCAGGACGGCGGCCGGGTCAGGTTCCGCTGAAGTTCGGCCCAGGTTGCTCGGCCGTGGCGCTGCATGTAGGCCCAGGCGATCCAGTCCGATATCCTTTGGTAGCTCACGGCCTCGGTAAGCCAGTCGAACAGGACCGCCGAATCGTGCTGGTCGATGGCTTCTAGGACCCCGTGGTTAGTTAGTTCGTTGCGAAAATCCTCGATCAACGACGGCAGCCCAGCGACCCGACAGACCGGCTCAATCAATCGCTTTGCGTGGTCCAGATCCGTGGTGGTCACTATGGCCTCAGCTGGGGACATCCGGCGAACAATCAGATTAGCGATACCAGTCGCCGCTGGGCGTCCGAGTCGCCGTCGATGTATCGCTGGGTGGTTAGGATCGATCGGTGACCCGCGAGCAGCTGCACGTCTCGCAGAGATCCGCCGGCCTGATGGACCAACCGCGCGGCTCGAGTCACGAACGTCCGGCGGCCGGAGTGCGATGAACAACCTTTAAGATGCAGCCGCCGATAAGCGACTGAGAACCAGTTCACGATGCTGGGCCGGCGTCATCGAACCACCACGCTCTGATCTGATCACCGGTCCGCGACCACCGGTGCGAGCCATCCATGCGACCAAGGCGGCGCCCAATTCTGGATGGATCGGAATAATCCGACCGCTATTCTTTTTCGCCGCTCTGTCGCGTAGCTCGATAGCCGATGAGACCTCGCCGTATGGGTCGAGCACCATGTCCCAAGTCAGGCAAGCAATTTCCCCCACCCGCAAACCGCCTTGACTGACAACAGGACGATCACCCTGTTGCGGGCCGACCACCGAGTCGCATCAACATAAACCAGGAGGTTACGAACCTGCGCGTCAGAAAGAATCCATGAGTGCGAGCGTCAATTTAAAATGATTATGAAATGTGTTTGTCACGTTCGCAACGGAATTTTTGCTGGGAATCGAAATAGCGACTCCTGTTACGAACTAACCTCAAAGTCGCATGCTCGGTATTCTCACCGCCTTCTATTTCGAGGACGTATCTTCCATTCTTGCGCTAGACTCAATGGATCCGACTGGCCAACCAACTGATGTCGAAATGTCAGTTTTGTCATCAGTATGAGAGCAAAGCGATCTTAAGAACCAGCTAAATCAGCCACGCGCGTTGTCAGTACCAATGCCTTCGGGAGCGAAGGGATCGTGTTTTGTGATCTTTTTTGTAAGTGAAAGCTGGAATTCTGGCGTTCGAGTCGAAGGATGCGCTACGCGGTTCGCGCGGCGGGATTCTGAGCCATTTTGGTGCCCCTCTGCGCAATTTCAGCGGCGCATGGCGGACCTGACGGATTCATCGCCATAACAGCCAGGGCGTGATATCGAGATCGCCTTCTGTGTCGCTTCGAGGATGTTGTAGTAGGCATGGGCTCCTTACGGAGTTGCGACGACGTGCTGTAATAACCGGTGCGGACTTTCCTCCGAGCGTGCAAGAGCCATGTCAGAAATCGCGACCGTTGATCCGCAAATTAACCTGGTCTAATGTCTGTTGCGTTTTTCAACTGGTCGCAATCGAACCGCCGTGGATGTAAGCATGAATCGTGTCATCACCGGTTTGGCCTGTGCTGGGGCATTTTTTCTACTGGTCTGCGCCGCTGCTCTTTTGTTGGTTGCCTCGGCACCACCCGCCATCGAAGCCCCAAGGAATGTATTCGATTTTACAACTCTTCGACGGGATCCAACTGACATCGATCTCCCCACCCTCAGAAGATATCCAGCGAGAGATGGAGAGCAGCTGGCCTACCGCTATTACGACTCGATCGCGAACCGAATCCTTATCTTCGTGCACGGGTCAACGTACCATAGCGCCGGGTATCACGCCCTCGCGTCGTTCCTGAGCTTGAATGGAGCCGCAAAGGTCGTCTTACCCAATCTGCGCGGTCACTTCCAGTCGGGACGGCGCCGCGGAGATATCGATTACATCGGCCAACTCGAAGACGATCTCGTCGACTTGATCCAGTTCATTCGCGATGAACATCTCGAAGGGCCCATCACCTTGGGAGGGCACTCAAGCGGAGGAGGACTGGCGATTCGGTTCGCTGGGGGCCCTCGCCCCGATCTGGTATCAAACTATCTGCTGCTTAGCCCAATAATCCCGGGCTCGCCATCGGTCAAGGAAGGGACGGCGGGCGGTTGGGCAAGCCTGCATCGGCGCCGCCTATATGGGCTTCTTTTCCTTGATGCGCTTGGAATTCATGGCTTCGACGGGCTTCCGATCATTACGTTCAACAAGCCGGTGAAGTACTGGGACGGTACGGAGACATTGTCGTATTCCTATCGGCTGAACGTCTCTTATCATCCTCGTTACGGATACGCCGACGACATCGAGGCACTGGGCGACAAGGCGCTTGTCCTCGTTGGGGTGGACGACGAGGCCGTGGATGCAGACGCGCTGCGCGCGCTATTTGCGAGCAGAGCTCCGCACTCACAGGTGGTGAGCCTCGCCCACATCAATCACTTCGGAATATTCACTGACCGCGGCGTGCTTCAACGGATTGCCGAATGGCTTCGCGGCGTTCCAAGTGACGAGGGGACGAAACACCCATCGTGATCAGGATCAATACGGTGCCGAGGTGCTACCTATTAACGTGAGCAGGTACACACGGTCTGCGCTTGGGGATAGTCTGCCGACACGCGATCGTTACGGTCAAAGTGCCGCCGTTGAGCGCGGACCTGCGCCAATCCAGAGGAGCCGCGTGAATGGAAGCCACTATTTGTCATCTGACGCCGTATAACGCGCTTAGTCCGCCGAGCGCCGAGGCGGGGTTTCGCTGCGGACGGACGGGTATGAAAATCGCGGTATGGGCGGCAGGCTTGGCTTTGCTCGCTCCCCTCGCGGCATCCGCGCAAACAGCTGCCGAGCTGGCCAGCGGAGAGACTTCCAGCGTGCTCACCTACGGCATGGGCTATCACCAGCAGCGCTACAGCCCGCTCGAACAAATCAACAAGAATACGGTCAAGCGCCTGGTCCCGGTGTGGAACTACAGCTTCGACGACAACCGCAGCGAAGAATCCCAGCCGCTGGTCTACAAAGGCGTGATCTACGTCACCACCCACAACGCCACCATGGCGGTCGACGCCCGGACCGGCAACCAGATTTGGAAGACCAAGGTCAACTACGCGGCGGCAACGCCGCGCATCGTGTGCTGCGGCATCATCAACCGCGGCGCTGCGATCTTCGATGGCAAGCTGTTCCGCACCACGCTCGACGCCAACGTCATTGCGCTCGACGCCAAGAGCGGCAAGGAGCTGTGGCGGCAAAACGCCGGCGATATCAAGCTTGGGTACTCCATGACGATGGCGCCGCTGGTCGCCGCCGGCGTGGTGGTCACCGGGGTCTCGGGCGCCGAGTTTGGTACCCGCGGTTACATCGACGGCTGGGAGGCTGAGACCGGCAACCACCTGTGGCGGACCTACACGGTTCCGGGACCGGGCGAGCCCGGCCATGACACCTGGGCGGGCGATACCTGGAAATACGGGGGCGGCACCACCTGGATCACCGGCTCGTTCGATCCGCAGCTCAACACCGTCTATTGGGGCACCGGCAACCCGGCGCCGTTCAACACCGCGGTTCGGCCGGGCGACAATCTTCACACCTGCTCGGTGCTGGCCCTCGATCCCCAGACCGGGTCGATCAAGTGGCACTTCCAATTCTCGCCGAACAGCCCGTTCGACTATGACAGCGTTGCCGAAATGCTGCTCGCCACCATCGAGGTGAACGGCGTGCCGACCAAGGTCATTCTGCACGCTGATCGCAACGGCTTCTTCTATGTGCTCGATCGCACAAACGGCAAGCTGATTGGCGCGAACCCCTATGTCCAGATGAACTGGGCATCGGGCATCGATCTCGAGACCGGCCGGCCGATCGAGACAGACGTCGCCCGCAAGGCGCGCGCCGGCGAATTGGTCACGGTGTGGCCCTCGATTCTCGGCGGCAAGAACTGGCCGCCCATGTCGTACAATCCGCGGACCGGCCTGGCCTACGCAAATACGCTTAATTTCGCGTCGAACTACCAAGCGGTGCCCGCGGATTACAAGGCCGGCCAATGGTACCTTGGCATGGATATGGCGGCCGGCTGGACTTTCCCGGACGGGCCGCGCGGCTACCTGAAGGCGATCGATCCGATGACCGGAAAGTCCAAATGGGAGGCGCCGAGCGACCTGCCCCGGTTCTCCGGAACGATGACGACCGCAGGTGGGCTGGTATTCACCGGCGGCTATGACGGCGAGCTCCAGGCGTTTGATGCCGACACCGGTGACAAGCTTTGGAAGTTCAAGACCGGGTCCGGCATCGAAGGCCAGCCGATCACCTGGGAACAGGACGGCGTGCAATACGTCGCCGTGACCACCGGACTGGGCGGCGTGTACACACTGTTCTCGGGCGATACGCGCCTCGCCTCGGTGCCGGCGGGCGGGTCGCTGTGGGCGTTTGCGCTGGCGCCGCAATGACCCGGGATCTCGGCATCTTCGCCGGCGTCATCCTGACGGTTGCGGTGCTTTCGGCCGCGACGCTCACGGACGTCCCGGCGGCCGAGGACGCGCCGAGGAGCGCGGTCCTGCAGGCCCAGACCGAGGCGCAACGGATCGCCGCCGGCAAGCGGCTCTACGTGCAGAACTGCATGCATTGCCACGGATTGAACATGGTCAATCCCGGCAACGTCACGTTCGATTTGCGCGAATTTCCCAGGGACGAGAAGGCGCGGTTCGTCGAGTCGGTGACGCGCGGCAAGAACAACATGCCGCCGTGGCGCGACGTTCTCAGCGCCGACGAGATCGACGCGCTCTGGGCTTATGTGCGCGCCGGAGGGCAGTCTTGAGCGCGCGGCATGCTGTTACGCTTGCCGCCGCCCTGCTGGCGTGGGGGCCGACACCGCCACGTGCGCAGGAGGCCCTGCGCGTCTGCCTGAACCAGGACCTTCCGCCCTACTCGGTGCACCGGGCGCAGGGCGGCAGCGGCTTCGATCTCGCGGTCGCGGCGGCGGCCGCCGAGCGCCTCGGACGCACCCTCGCGGTCCAGTGGTTCGAGAGCAAGCTCGACGAGGGCACCAGCATGGCGCTCGAGGCCAATGCGCTGCTGTCCGATGGACGCTGCCAGCTGGCGGCGAGCTATCCGCTCGTCAGGGCCGCGCTCGGAAAACCCGGGCTGGAAACCACGAGGCTGCCCGACTTCGAAGGCGCCGGCGCGGCGGACCGGCGCCGCCGCGTCGCCCTGGGCACGCTGGTAGCCAGCAGGCCCTATCATCGCGCGCTCCTCACCGTGGTGCTCGGCCGCGCGGCGGCCGGCAGGCCGGTCGCGAGCCTGGCGGACCTGCGGGATCTGCGCTTGGGCGTGGAGGGCGGCACGTTCGCCGACGCCATCCTGATGCTGTTCGACAATGGCCGGCTGATCGACCGGATTACCCACGTGGTTGCCGGTCGCGGCGAATTGCTGCCGCGGCTGGAGCAGGGCGACTACGACGCCGTGCTGGTGGAATTGCGGCGGCTCGACGCCTATAGGGCCGAGCATCCGGATACACGGCTCACGCCGTCCGGCTACCACCACCGCATCGGCTTCAATCTGGGTTTCGTGGCCCTCGACCCGGTCCTGATCGGCAAGGTGGACCAGGCGCTCGACGCGATGCTGGACCGCGGCGAGATCGAAGCCCTGGCGCGCGCCGCCGGCATGACGCCGGTGCGGCCGCAGCCGCCGCCCATCCTCGAGGACTTCTCCCTGGCCGATCTGCGGAAATAGCGGCGCCTACACGTAGGGCAGGTCGATCAGGCCGCGGCGCAAGGCCTTGATGACGGCGACGGTCCGGCTGCTCGTCTCGAGCTTTCGCATCGCGTTCTTGACGTGGAAATTCACAGTGTTCTCGCTGATCATCAGGATGACGCCGATATCCCACGATGACTTGCCTTGCGCGGTCCAGCTCAGGCAATCCCGTTCCCGTTGCGACAGCTGGACATTGTCGGCCTCGCGCTCGGCCGCATGTGCCAGCTCGCTGAAGGCGACGTGGAATTGCGACGCAAGCGCGGTGAGGCGACTCAGGTTGGCGGTCGGGTCGCCATCGTCGCAGCGCGACGCAAACGACATGACGGCCACCTTTCCGCACGGCCCGTGCAGGGGCACACTGACGCCGTTGCGCAGTCCCGCTTCGCGCGCCTCGTCGAGAACGAGCCGCTGTGCGCGGTCCAGCGTGCCCCGCTCGGCAAGGGAATCCCACAGGAACGGGCGCGCCATGCGCGGCGTGCACGTCACCACCGGATCGATCACCTGATATCTGCGCTCGAAGTAGCGCTGCTGCCAGCCGACCGGATAGTTCAGCACGACGGCCGGAGGCACGCAGCCGGTCGGCTGGAGCGGCGCGCGGTAGGTGAGCGTCCCGTAGGCGACTTGATCGAACCCTTCGCTGCCGGCGGCGTCGACGAGGAGGCCGAACAGCCGTTCCGGAGATCTCGTCTGGTTGGAGCACTCGACGAAGTCGAAGATGTCCATGACCGTCTCCCCGCTCAGTCGTTTGCCAGGACGTGCCGCTCGCGGCGGAACAGTTCGATGAGATACTCCGCCACCGCCCTGATGGGCTGGACCGTCGCGAGGTCGCGGCGAATGAGGAGCCACACGTCGCGATTGGGAATGGGTTCGCCGGACGGGATGTTGACCAGTCCGGGATCGTTCGCCGCCAGATATCGCGGCAGCAGCGCGAGCCCGTAGCCGGCGCGCGCCGCGGCGGCCTGCGACATCTGGCTGTTGGTACGGAACACGAACCGGCGGGCGGGAAACTGACGCGTGAGCCACGCCGCCTCGAAGATGAAGTCGCTGTCCTGGTCGAAGCCGATGAAGGCGGCCCGATGCCCGGCCTCAAGCTTGTCGCGATAGGCCGGCGAGGCATAAAGGCCGAAAGCGATGCTCGCCACACGGCAGGCCGTGAGGTCGCTCTCTTGCGACGATCCCTGCCGCAACGCGATGTCGGCTTCGCGCCGAGCCAGGCTGACGATGCGCGTGTCGTTGATCAATTCGATGTCGATGCCGGGATGACGGTCGTGCAGCTCGCCGAGGCGATGGATCAGGAAACCATCGCCCAGCGCGTAGGTCGCGGTCACTCGGACCAGCCCATTCAAGCCATTGCTCGCAGCCATGGGCGAAGCGCGGCACCGCCGCGTCCTCCAAATGTTCGCCTAGTCGGGCAATGCCTGGCCGTCGGCGACGAGCGCATCGCCGTCGGCGCGCCGTTCGGACGACGGAAGCCAGGGCAAAGCGCGAGGCCATGACCCGACGCGCGTGGTCGCATGAGAAACGCGAGGATTTCCGGCCGTCGCAGACAGCCCCATGGCGCGTCGACGCCATCCAATAGCGACGACCGCCCCCTCGAGGTCAATTGTCTGTTTTCTAACCGGCAGGGTGAAAATTTTCTCGGCGGCCGTGCGGTCGATCAGTCGTTCGCCAGGAGGTGGCGCTCGCGCCGGAACAATTCGACCAGATAGTCCGCCACCGCCCTGATGGCCGGGACTTTGGTCAGGTCGCGGCGAATGAGGAGCCAGACGTCGCGATTGGGCAGCGGCTCGGCGAACTGGACCGGCACCAGGCCGGGATCGTTCACCGTCAGATATCGCGGCAGCAGGGCGACGCCGTAGCCGGCGCGCGCGGCGGCGGCCTGCGAGATCTGGCTGTTGGTGCGGAACACGAACCGCTTGGTGGGAAACTGGCGGGTGAGCCACGCCGCCTCGAAGATGAAGTCGCTGTCGCGGTCGAAGCCGATGATCGCCGGCGTCTGTCCGGGCGCGAGCTTGTCGCGGTAGGCAGGCGACGCATAGAGACCAAACGCGATGCTCGCCACGCGGCGGGCCATCAGGTCGCTGTCCTTCGACGATCCGAGCCGCAACGCAATGTCGGCCTGGCGGCGTGCGAGGCTGACGACGCGCGAATCGCCGATCAGCTCGAGGTCGATACCCGGATAGCGCTCGTGCAACTCGCCCAGCCGATCGATGAGGAAACTGTCGGCCAGCGCACGGGTGGCGGTCAAACGCACGAGGCCATTGAGCTCGTTGCTGGTGTCCATGCGGCGAAGCACCGCCAGCGCCGCCTCCTCCATGGCGTTCGCCTCGTCGAGCAGCGCCTTGCCCTCGGCCGTGAGCGAATAGCCGTCGGCACGCCGTTCGAACAATGGCCGCCCCAGCAAACCTTCGAGGTTCATCACCCGGCGCGCGACGGTGGCGTGCGTCACGCGCAGACCGCGGGCGGTCGCCGACAGGCTGCCATGGCGCGTCAAGGCAACGAAGTAGCGAAGATCCTCCCAGTCGAGGTCGCGTGTCTGTTTTCTAACAGGCATGGTGAAAATTTGTTGGATGGCGGCGCGCGTGCTCGCGGCCTAGGGTTGGCGCCATCGGAGCCGACCGAAGTGTCCCCACAGGGGTCACGAGTCTGAACAAAGCTCCCAGCGCTCCCGCGTCGCTGTTTTGGCCAGATTCGTTCGCCGGATGTGAAAAGACGCGCTCCGGAAACTGACGCTGATCGACGTCGTCTGCAGCGTCCCGTGCAGCATCACCGTTTCTTGTCGACCACCGAAAGGGGTACACGCATTACGCTCACCCAGTGGGCCGACCCACTTCGGCGGAGCAACGTCAGGAGGACGATGATACCGATACCGATCCTAGTTGATTTCACGTCCATTGCAAGGGGAAATCGCGGCCATTGGCGCGTTTGAATCGCGCCGAAGCGCGCGGTCGGGAGGGGGCCACATGACCGTCACGACGGGCGCTTTCGACTTTGCGCAAATCGCATCATGCAAGATCCATCCCGGTATAGGCGTGGCGCGCGTCGGCAACAGCCCCGACGCGTACTTCATCGGACCCGAGCTTCCCGGCGACCCGCGTGCCGTCACGGCGCCCGACGGCGCCTTCAAGGATGCAGGCGGCCGCGTGAAACGGCAGGCGGCGCGCTTTCGCATCTACGGATACGACAAGGACGGAAGGAACCTGGGCGAACTCCCCTGCCTCGGCCCCGGCGACCGCAAAGGCGGCGGCAAGGCGAAGGTGGAGTGGACGGTGCATCTGGCCAACAAGAAGGGGGCTTGGCGCAAATGCGTCAGCCGCCATCAGGCGATCGACGATGCGCCGCTCCGCAACATTGCCAGCGTGCCGGGCCGCAATCCCGATACGCGTGATCCGGACGATCGCCACGAGCTCATCATCGATGCGGGCGCGCGATCCATCAGCAGCCACGGACATTCGGAAAACGCCAAGTTCGACACCGGCCGATTTCTCGGAACGACGGTCGCGCTCGGCGAATTGAAAGCCGACCGTCATGGGCGGCTCATCGTTCTCGGCGGCTTCGGCGCGGCCGGATCGACCAAGCTCGACAATCCGATCGGAGCGGATCCGGATCAGACCGACACGTGGGCCAACAACGACCACTGGTACGACGATATCTCCGATGGTCCGGTCACCGCCACCGTGACGCTGCCGACCCCGGACGCGAGGACGATCGAGATCCGCGATCCCGAGGATGCCGCCTGGGTCATCGTTGCGCCGCCCAAATATGCCCCCGGGATATTCTCGATCGTCACCCTTTTCGATGTCGTTCGCGAAGTCGCAATCGACGCGAGGTGGATCGAGGATGAGCCCGACGTGAGCTACGTCCGGGACATCCAGCCGATCCTGCTGCGTGCCGCCGACACCGCATGGGTGAACAACGACGTGCGCCGCGCGCACCGCGTGCCGTTCGCCGCGCTGCCATCGTTCTCGCCGGAAGAGCGGGCGCGGCTGTTCGCGCGGATCCGCAATCCGCGGCCGGATGCGGCGGTTGCCGCCCAACAGGCGACCGGCCAATACATGCCGCCGCTCTCGGGCGACGGCGGCAAGGCCACCAACGGCAAGCCGACGACTTGGCTGTCGCTGTTGCCGTCGCAATACCGCAAGCTGGAGAAATGGAACGACGGCAAGTTCGCCGAAGGCGAGCACGCAACGGCTCTCAAGCTCGACGATCTCGATGCCAAGGCGCAGGTCGCGGCGCTGCAGCGGGCCGCGCTGGAACCATGCGCAGGTGGCGCCTTCTATCCGGGCGTCGAGGCGTCATACACGGTCGCTGACGCGCGGCTTTACGCCGGTGCATTTCGCATCGACGGCAAAAAGACGAAGGCAGGCGACGTCACCAAGTACCTGGCGGTGCCGTGGCAGGCGAGCCTGTACCTGCGCAAGGACGGCTGGTGGCCGGCGGCGCGGCCCGACGACATCGTGCCGGAGGAGGTCTTCGACGAGGCCGACAGCCAGTGGCGCGCGGGCGGCAAGCCGGTCAGCGCCGGGCTCGAGGGTCGGGTGCGGTGGGACCGCGGGCTCGGCGTGAGCACGCTGTTCCGCCGGCCATGGCAGAACCCGGCGCGGGCGGTCGACGATCCGCGCGACGGGGAGCGGCGCGGCCCCGACGACATGGTGCGTTACTGGAGCGAGCTCGGCTTCGTCGTGCCGCGGCGCAGCGCCAGCGGCGAGATCGTTCATGTCGAGACGGAACGGCGCCCCTATGCCGGCATGGACATCCGCGAGCTGTTCCATGCCCTGTTGAACCTGGAGGAGCACCGCAACTGCCTGCCCAAGGTGCAGGAATACGTCGAGAACGTCCTGGCGGCGGCGCGGCAGGTGCAGCGGCTCCCCTCCGCCTTCAATTTCATGAACAACATCCGGCCTTTCCGCTACAGCGAGCAGGCGTTCGAGGCGCGGATGAAGGACATCTATGACGATTGTTTCGAGTTCGCCTTCACGAAAAACGGGCGGCGCTACGATCCCGAGGACGAGAGCCACAATCCCTACTTCAGGACGCGCGAGCAGATGGCCGAGCGCATTCGCCAGCTCACGCCGTTCAATTTTCTCGATGGCGCCTGGCTGCGCAACGTCCACCGCCTGGGCCCGATGGACGAGGTGAACTCGATCCTGTTCTCGATCTTCAACGAGGAGCTGGGCGACGGCGTGCTGGCGCAGAACCACGCGAACATCTACCGCGACCTCTGCCACTCGATCGATTTCTACCCGCCGCCGGTCGCCAGCCTGGCGTTCGCGCGCGACCCGCAATTCCTCGATTCGGCGTTCGAGAGCGCCACCTTTCAGCTCGGGATTGCCGAGTTCACCGAGCGCTACTACCCGGAAATAATCGGCATGACCCTGTGGCTGGAGTGGACGGCGCTCGAGCTGCACCGGGTCGCCGCGATGATCGAACGGGTCGGCCTTGACGCCCATTTCTACCGGATGCACATCGCCATCGACAACGCGGAGGACGGCCACGGCGCCGGCATCCTGCGTGCCGTGAAGCTCTATCTCCACCAGGCCATGTTGCAGGGCGGGGATCCGGCGGTGCAGCAGCAGTGGCAGCGCATCTGGGACGGATACGTGGCGTTCGCCTTGACGTTCGCGATTCTCATCCAGCAGGTCAGCCGGGTGGTCAAGGAGCCGCTGACGTCGCAGGAGCAGCTGGAAAACCTCATTCGGCGCAAGAAGACGTTCGGACAATACAACCACAGCACCTGCGCGCTGTGCGGCGTTCCGATCAACGAGTGGTTCAACGAGCCGACCGGATTCCTGCGCGCGCTCATCAAGGCGGGGTTCATCGTGCCGGGCAAGCCGGCGTCGAGCCCGTTCCTCGGCTTGTTGGGATTCCGCGGGCCGATGTACCGCGTCTTCACGGAGGCGGAGATCGAGCTGTGGCGCCGGTGGACGCTGGAAGAAGCGTGGAGCCTGGCCGACTCCGAGGATGACGGGTCGGAACTTGCGGCCGACGTCAAGCGGCTCAAGGGCAAGCTGGCGCGCGATCCGAGCCTCGCGCACCTTCTGTCCGGAGACCGGCTGAGCCGCCTGCAGCGGGTGACGTCACCGCGCCGGATCGCGCTGTGGGTTGATCTGGCGGATCGGCACGCCGCAAGCGCGCCGGCGGCGGCCGCGACCGCCGCAAACGGCGCCGCCGACGGCATCGGGGCACGCAAGGCGAGCGCGATCGAGGCCAGGTTCAATGCGTGGGTCGCCTGGGGCATGGTGCGCGCCTTGACCCATTTGGCGGCGCAACCCTTGACCAATTCGCAAAACGGCGGGTTCAAGTTCAATCGTGCGGACGCCGCCGAAGGCCAATCCGCGCTCGAATGGCTTGCCGACATCCGCGATGCGGCGAATCCGGCGCGCACGGCCCGCGCGTATCTGGAAGCGCTGGGCGCGGAGTTCGAGCAACAGAAAGATCCATCGGCGGGCGCGTTCATGCGGCGACTGGCGGCGACCCCGCTGGCCCAGGGTTTCGAGCTCGTCGCCCCGGGCAACGACGGTCATTGCGGGCGCGACATGATGACGGCGTGGTTGGAGTGCGGCTGCCCCATGCCGGACGTGCGGCTCGGCGAATTGAAGCCGTTGCGCATCGACTCCACGCTCGACGAGGAAGAGCATCACCCCACCGGTGTGGCGATCGGCTTCGGCACGATGCATTGAGCCGGCCCGCCGGATCGCAATCAGTTTCCAAACGCACACACGCACGACCGCTGACCGTTCGTCGGGCCTCACACGCCGCGCGCGCAGGTGCTCATTTCTGATCGGCCACGGTGAGAAGATAAGGACTAGTCTACTGTCGGTCGTTGCGTAGTCTGGGCCTGGGAGGGCGCAATCCATGGAAATCGCCGAGCTTCGTGGTCCGCAGCCGATGCGGGGCGAGTTTGCCGATGCGGTGCGCGCCGGCAACGTCATCGCGGCCGTGCGCCCAATCACACAGCGCCGACGGGTACGGAGCGAGAGGGCGCCGCACGTCATCATCGTCGGGGCCGGACTGGCCGGTCTTTGCGCGGCCTATGAGCTGCAAGGGCATGGTTGCACCTACACGATCCTCGAAGCCGAGACGCAGCATGTCGGCGGACGCGTGCGGACCGCAAGGTTTTCCGACGGATCCTATGGCGAGCTCGGCGCCATGCGCATTCCCGAGCAACACGCGCTCGCACGCAAGTACGTGAAAGACGAATTCAATCTTCCGACCAGAGCGTTCGTGACGAGCAGCGAAGCTGCCTTCTATCTCGGCCGCGGCAGGCGCGTGAGAATCGGTCGGGTCAAGCGACAGGTCGCGGCCGGACAGCCGGACTCGCTGCGGCAGGCCTATCGCCTCAACGCGTGCGAAGCGCAGAGATCTCCGGCCGAGCTGTGGGACCGCGCGGTTCTCAGCCATATTCGCGCGCTTGCCGCCGACGAACGATGCGAGCTCAGGGATTCCAACGTCTTCAAGACCCGACGGCTGATCGAGCTCGATCGCTTCTCGCTGCGGCGGCTGATCGAGCTTTCCGGCCTGTCCAATGAGGCGATCGAGTACCTCTTGGCGATTTCGGGCCTCAGGACGCTTCAACATTCCGCCGTCACCGAGCTCTTGCGCGAGGAGCTGTGCGGGATCTGGAGCAATCCGGGGTTCTATGAAATCGTCGGCGGCATGGAGCTCCTGCCAAAGGCTTTTCTGCACAGGCTGCGCTCGAAGCCGAGGATGGGATGCGAAGTCATCGACTTTCAGCAGGATCAGCACCCGAACCGCGTCGCCGCGATCTATCGCCACCGGACAAGGCCGCACAAGCACGAACGCGAGGAAGCCGACTTCCTGATCTGCACGATTCCATTGCCGGTGCTGGCGCGCCTCGAGGCGCATCGCCGCTTCTCGCCGGAGAAGCAGGTCGCCATGCGCGATCTTCGCTACGAATCGGCGACCAAGCTGCTGATACCGACGACGACGCGCTTCTGGGAAAAGAACGAGGGAATTTTCGGCGGAGCGAGCTACACGGACCTCATGCCGGGCTCGGTCTACTACCCGTCGGACAATGTCGGCCGGGATGAGGCAAGGATGGCCGGACCCGGCATCCTCGCCGTCTCGGACTGCTGGGGCCAGGAAGCCCGCTGGCTGGGGCACATGCGTGCCGCCGAGCGCGGGGCTCTCATGATCGAGACCTTGGGGAAGACCCTGCACGCGGAGCTGCTGCAGCCCGGCACGGTGCGGCACGACGAAGTGAGGAGCTGGTACTGGGACGGCCATCCGTGGGCGTCCGGCGCCTTCGCCTTCTACATGCCGGGCCAGTTCGCCACCCTGCATCACCATGTCACCGCGCCCGAAGGGCGCATCTACCTGGCGGGCGAGCATTGCTCGCGGATGCATTCGTGGATGGAAGGGGCGCTGGCCTCGGCGCACGACGCGGTCGCTTCCATCCTGGCGCAGGCCAAGGCGGCTGGTGCCGTGAATCGCAGCCGAGCGTTCCTCGACGCGTGAGGGGCCGACGGTAGCGTCCGGACTGTTTCGCCGAGATCGACTTTCCGTTCGGTCGAGGCGGGCGGGGGTGGTCGGACAGACGGGGAGAAAGCCATGACCGGCCGGATGATCGCAATGACGCTGCTGATCTGCGCGCTATGGGCGAGCGTCGGGGTGGCGATCAAGTTCTCGCTCGATAGCGCGCCGCCGCTCGGCCTCGCGGCCGTTCGCATGTGGGTCGCGGCCGCCGCACTGTGGCTGTGGATGGCGCCGCGCTGGCCCAAAAGGTCGGATTGGGCCACGTGGCGCGTCGTGATGGTCGCGGCGTCGTTCTACTGCCTGCTGCTCGCGTTCACCCATGTCGGCTTCAACCACGTCGCGGCGGCGCGCGGAATCGTTCTTCTGAATACCACCCCGCTGTTCGTCGCCCTGCTGGCCAATTTCATCATGCCACGCGAGCCGCTGGGATTCGTCAAATCCGCGGGCCTCCTGCTGGCATTCGTCGGCGTGGTCGCGATATTCGCGCACCGGCTCGACGCGACCGGCGGCTCGGCCTTCGGCGAGGGGATCATGCTACTCGCCGCGGTCAGCTGGGGCTTTCAGACCCTGTGGACGAAGCGGGCGGCGCGCGACGTCCACCCTGCGGCCTTGAATCTGATCCAGTTCATCGCGGCGGCGGCGGTGCTCAGCGTCGTCAGCATGGCAAGCGAGCCCATCGGACTCTGGCGGCCGACGGCGTCGTTGGCCTTCGCCATCGTCTACCTGGCGATTGCCGGCACGGTCGTCGCCTGGCTGCTGTGGTTCCGCGTGCTCCAGCAGGTTCCGGCCAGCACGGCAAGCGCGTTCATCTTCACGGTGCCCCTCGTCGGCGTGGTGTTGAGCTTCCTGCTGCTCGGCGAGCCGATCACGCTGCAATTCGCCTTGGGGGCCGGGTTGGTGAGCGCGGGCATCGTCGTCGTCAGCCGTGCGAGCGCGCTCGCCAACGGATTCGCCGCGTGGATTGAGGCGAGGGGACGCGGTCGCGCGCATCTTGCGTGCGCAACCGCCTCAGCGCCGGCCATTGCGGCCATCCCGCAGATTTCTCACCGTGACGGTCAGAAAACGCGCAATTGACCGCACCGGCAATGCGCGCGGATGATGAGCGCGAGACGCGGATCGTGAGGACCCATGTCCATCGCCTGCTTGAGCTGGGAAACCGCGCATCTCCACGGCGAAGCGTGGATCTCGCATCATCGCTTGCGCCATCGCTTGTTCGTTGATCGCCAGAACTGGCGGGTGCCGACCTACAACGGGCTCGAATACGACCGGTTCGATACGCCCGCCGCCAGATATATCCTGTGGCTCGATCGCTTCGGCCAAGCGCGCGGGGTCGCCCGCCTGCTGCCGACGACCGAGCCCTACATGATCGAGACGTTGTGGCCCGACCTGGTCGACGGCCCGCTGCCGCGCAGCCATGCCGTCTGGGAAGCCACCCGGTTCGGCTGCGATTGCTTCCTCGATCCGCAGGCGCGGCGGCGAATCGTTGCCGAGCTCATCTGCGGCTGTCTCGAGTTCGCGATCGCCCAGGGCATTTCCCGCTATATCGCGGCGATGCCACTTGGGATTTTCGAGCGCGTGATCAGGGCCGCCGGATGCCCGGTCGCGATCCTCGGTCCGACGCGCCGGATGGAACGCCTCAACGTCGCGGCCGCCTATGTGGACGCGTCAGCCGAGATCTTGGCGGGCGTGCGGGCCAGGACCCGCGTCGATCGCCCCGTGCTCGAGCCGCCGGCGCCGGCGCGTCCCGTGACGGCTGGTCTCGTGGTCAACGGCTTGGCGGCATGAGCGGCGCGGCCGGCTCAGCCGCGCAACCCTTCGACGATGCCCATGCGCGCGGCACGCCAGGCCGGAAACATCCCGCCGATGAAGCCGATGAGCAGCGCCAGCAGGACGCCCCTGACGATCAGCGTTGAGCTGAGCTGGAAGCTGAATACGACCTGCGTGAAGCTGCCGCCAAGGGTCGAGACGGTCAGCCCGTCGAACGCCACGAAGGTCGCGGCCGCTCCGATGGCGCCGCCGACCGCCGCCAGCAGCATCGATTCGCACAGCGTCCCGACGAACGCCGGAATGCCGCCGAAGCCGATGGCGCGCAAGGTCGCGATCTCGCAGGCGCGGGCCGCGACCGAGCTGTACATGGTGTTGAGCGCCCCGGCGAGCGCGCCGAACGCCATGGCGATCGCCAGCGGCCAGCCGAGCCGGCGGATCAGGTCGGAGACGCGCGAAGCCTGGTCGGCAAAATAGGCGGCCTCCGATTGCACCTCGAGCTTGAGGCGCGGATCGGCCTCCACGTAGGCCTTGAAGGCCGCAAGCGCCGCCGGGCTCTCCAGCTGCGCCCGCACCGTCTGGAACACGTTGTTGCGATTGAACAGGCTCTGCACCGCCGCGGCATCGGCCCACAGCTCCGAGCCGAACACCGAGCCGTTGGCCGAGAACACGCCGACCACGGTCCAGCGGCCGGTTCCGAGCGTGATGGACTGGTTGAGCTCGAAGCCCTCGAACTCGCCGATCACGTCCTGGCCGACCACGATTTCGTTGGCGCCGGGATTGAACATGCGGCCTTCGATCAGGCTGATGCCCTTGCGCAGCGCCGCGCCTTCGCGGCTGATGCCGCGCAGCGGAACGTTGGCCTTGACCTGATCCCGGCGCTTGACCGCGTCGATGACGAGATAGAGTTCCGCCGAGATCAACGGCCTGCCGGTCGCGTCCCTGGCGATGCCCGGCGCCTCGGCCAGCAGGTTCACCTGATTGCGCACGACCACGCTGTTGAGCTCCGAGCGCGAGCCTCCGCGCAACGCGATGGCGATGTCGTCGGAGCCCGAGCCCGTCAGCGTGCGCTGAAAGCCGTTGGCCATCGCCAGAAAGCCGAGCAGCACGAGAACGACCAGCGCCACCGCGAAAACGGTCGAAATCGACAGCAGCAGCCGCTGCGGAATGCTCCTGAGGTTGATCATGGTCACGGCAAAGATCTGCAACACCAGCGAAGCCATGGCTCAACTCCGGCCGAGGGAGGTGACGATCTTGAGGCGGAAGGCGCTCAGTGCCGGAGCGAGCCCGGTCACGAGGCCAAAGGCGAACATCAGGACGACCGCCGTCAGCGCGATGTCGGGCGTGAGCACGAGGGCGGAAAAGAGGCTCGAGGACGACATGCGCAGGCTCACCGCGGTCAGGGCGGCAAGGCCGAGCCCCGGCAAACCCCCGAGCAGGGCCAGCATCAGGGATTCGCCAAGTATGAGGCGCAGGATGCGCACGCGCGAAAAGCCCAGGGTCTTGAGCACGCCGATCTCGCGCGTGCGCTCCCGCACCGCCATCACCATGGTGTTGCCGACGATCATCAGGATCGTGGCAAAGGCCGCGCCGATGATGAGCACGACCACCAGACTGATATTGCCGAGCTGTGCGCCGAACGCGCGGTTGAAGGCCTTTTCGCTGTCGGTTGCGGTCTCGTTGGCGGAGTTGGCGAACATCCGGTCGATCGTCTTGGCCAGGCGATCGTTCACGGACGGCGACACGGTATTGAGCGCGATCCAGCCGATCGTGTCCTTGCCGAACAGGCGGGTCTCGTCGAAATAGGCGTAGTGCAGCACCATGAAATTGGTGCCGATATGGGGCGTGCGGCCGCGGACGATGCCGGCGATCGTCACGTCCCAGGCACGCGAGCCGTTCTTCTGCACATAGATGTCGCTGGAGACGGGAATGCGGTCGCCGGCCTTCCAACCCCATTTCTCCGCCATGGTCTCGCCGACCAGGGCGGCGGTGCGTTCCCGAACGAAGGCCGCGCGCGCGTCGGGACGAAGATCATAGTCGTTGGCATAGACCTCCAGATAGGTCTCGGGCTCGACCGCCGTCACGATCAGGGTGTTCTTGGGCTCCTGGTAGTAGCCGCCGAACCAGCTCAGATGGGTCGCCTGGCGCACGCCCTCGATGGCGCGCACGCGGCTGTAGTGCGCGATCGGCAGGGGCTGGGTGAAATTGATCTTGTTGACGACGACGAGGCGGTCGGCGGCGGCCGCCTGCTCGCGCGCGTTCATGCTGCGCTCGAAGCCGACCAGAACGCCGAAAATCGCGAAGGCGATCAGGATCGACACGGCCATGAGGGCCGAGCGCAGCTTCTGGCGCCGCAGATTCTGTCGGATCAGCACGAGGTCGTTCATGCGGCGAGATCCCGTTCGATGAAGCGGCCCTTGTCGAGGTGCAGCGTGCGCCGCGCGTGGCGGGCGGCAGCTGCATCGTGCGTTACCATCACGATGGTCTTGCCGAGGTCCCGGTTGAGGAGCCGCAACACCGACAGGATCTCGTCCGCCGTCGCCCGGTCGAGATCGCCGGTCGGCTCGTCGCACAGCAGCAGGTCCGGGTTCGACACGATGGCGCGCGCGATCGCCACGCGCTGCTGCTGGCCGCCCGACATCTCGCGCGGATAGTGCTTCTTGCGATCCGCCAGTTCGACGACCTTGAGCGCCGTCTCGACGTGCCGCCGGCGGTCCTTGCCGGGGCGGGTCAGCAGCGGCAGCTCGATGTTCTGCGCCGCCGTGAGCATCGGCATGAGATTATAGAACTGGAAGATGAACCCCACGTGGGCGCCGCGCCAGCGGGTGAGCGCGCTCTCGGAGAGCGCGTCGACGCGGATGCCGCCGATGTGGATCTCGCCCGAATCGGCGCGGTCGATGCCGCCGAGCAGGTTGAGCAGGGTGGTCTTGCCGGAGCCCGACGGGCCCATGACGGCGACGAAGTCGCCCGCCGGAATCGACAGCTCGAGACGATCGAAGATGGTGATCGTCTCGCTGCCCTTGTTGAAGCGCTTGCACACATCGATCAGGCGAACGAGCGTGTTGTCAGGCATCGATCAGTCCTCTGCTGGCGATCTTGGCGTCGTTCAGTTGCTGGCGGAGGTCTCCTCGCGCAGCACGGCGCTGGGCGGGCTGCCCTCGAGAAACGTCACCTTGACCCCCATGTCGGGAAGAATGCGCGGGTCCTTGCGGGCGAACCCGATGCGGACCTTCACGGTTGCCTTGTCGCGATTGGCGGTCGGGATGACCGCGATGACCGACGCCGGAATGGCCCAGTCCGGATAGGCGTCGAGCGCGGCGGTGACGGCGTTGCCGGCATGAACGCGGCCGATATGCGCCTCGTTGACCTCGACCTCGACCTCGATCGAATCCATGTCGACGATGGTGCAGATGCCGGTTCGCGTGAAGCCGCCCCCGGCCGACATCGGCGAGATCATCTCGCCGGGCTGGGCGCTGCGCTCCACCACCACGCCGGCGAAAGGCGCGCGGATGCTGTGCTTCTCCAGCACCGCCGCGCTGCGTTGCGCATCGAGGCGCGCGGTTGCGACCTGCGCGCGGGCCTGGTTGAGCTGCGCCGACAGGACGCCGACCCTTGCCTCCGTCCGGGTGCGCTCGGCGTCGCTGGCAAAACCCTTCTGCGAGAGGGTCTGGACCCGGCCCAGGATCTGCGCGGCGTCGCGCAGATCGGCGGCAATAGCGGCGGCCGCCGCCTCGGCGCTGGTCACGCGCGAGCGCGCGAGCGCCACATCCTGCTCGGCAAGCACGCTGTCGAGCTGCGCCACCACCTGGCCGGCCGCCACCACCACCCCTTCCTCCACCAGCAATTCCACCACCTTGCCGGTGACCTCGGCGGCCAGCGAGGACTTGCGCCGGGCAACGACGTAGCCGGAGGCGACGAGGCCGCCGCCGGGGCGCTCGGCCGCGCCGGGATTTGCGCCAGCGACCGCCGGCGCCGCGGCGGCGACGTCGGCCCGATACTCGACCTGCCGGGTCGGCGCGAAGCCGAGCACACCGGCGAGCGCCACGCCGGCGAGCGCGCCGCCGCCGGCAAGACGCCACCACATGCGGCGGCCGGCGAACGGCGGTGCCGGGTCGTGCGGCCGCTCGACCACGAGCGATCGCAGCAACAGGGCTTTGTCCTCACTCATCGCGGGTTCGTCGGTTCGCCGTTGCACTCATCCACCGATCACAGGGAAGCGGCCGCCAGCGAGCGGCGCTGCCGATGAGTACCAGCATCGGGTGCGCGCACAACCTACCCAACTGCGTAGGTGCGGATCGCCGCCGCAGAGCATTAGTGTGGTCGCGAACGCAAACGAGCGGACGCGCGAAAGGTGGGGGATGAACAGAATTGCGATCGGAATGACGGAGTCCGACTGCCACACCGTTTCCATCTACTTGTTCAAGCTATTTCTGGAGGAGCACGGATTCGACGTCCTCAATCTCGGCGCGTGCGTTTCTCTCGACACGATGTTCGCGTCGGCGACGAAGTTTTCGGCGGATGCCATCGTGTTCGGCGCGCAGAACGGCCATGCCTATGACGATCTCATCGACCTGAAGCTCTACAAGCAGAAATACCGGCTCTCGTGCCCGATCTTCCTGGGCGGAAACGTGGCGGTCGGCGCCGAGAAGGCGGACCACATCATCGAAGCCATCAAGGACCTCGGGGTCGACTACATCGTTCATGGCTTCGACGAGTTTCTGGCCATCGCCGCGACGCTGTCGCGCCCGGCGGCCGAGGGTGAGCGGGAACGGCATCGCGATCGGTATCCCTCCCCGCCCGACGCGAAGGCGCCGGCCGCTCACCCGCACATTCGGCAGCGGCGCAGACTCACCGCCAGCCGGGCCTCGGTGACGCGGGCCGCGGGCCGCGGCGGGTCAGGGCCGGCATTCAGGGAGAACTTGGCAAGCGGTCCATTGCCGGACCAGGCAAGGTAGGGAAGTGATCGTTGCAGGGTTCGCATGCAGAACCGCGCATCAGAGATGGACGATATGAGCGATACATTGAGCGCTTTCACCGATGAAATGAAACGAATGCTGGCGGTCAAGACCATCGATATCGACGTGCCGCTGTCCCAGCTCGGCGTCGACTCGCTGAACATCGTCGAGATGGTGATCATCTGCCAGCAGATCTACGTCAACGTGGTGAACTACGAAGACATCGCGATCGACGAGAACACCACCATCCGCGAATTGGACGAGCAGCTCAACGCCCTTTCCATCCCGGCGGCCATCGTCGACGCCGGCACCCTTGTCCACCAGGCTCCTTGCACGGAGCAACCATGAGCGGCGCGCTTGCACAACTCGACGGGGCGATAGACGCCCGCCGGCCGAGCCCGGCCAAAGGCCGGCCCGAACGTCTCGATGTCGGCTTGCGGCTGCAGCCACGCGAGGCGGCGCCCCGGCAGACCGAAGCCGCACGCTTCGTCTCCGCCGCCGTCGGCGGCCTGCCGCCCGGCGATCCGCGCATCTGGGCGCACAGCATGCAGCATCTGGTGCTGGCAACCCTGCGCGATGGCGGTTGTCGCAATATCGCGGACGTCAGCGGCCAGGTGCTGCACGAGGACGCCGTGGTGGCGGCTCGCGACCGGCTCGAGCACATCGGTGTGCGCCCCGGCGACGTGGTCCTGATCAAGGCGAAGAACGACGTCAACGGCGCCGCCGCGCTTCTCGGCGCCTGGCTGCAGGGTTGCGCGGTGTGTCCGGTCGACCCGTCCGCGCCGGCAAGCGTGCACGACCTGATCGCCCACCATTCGGGCGCGCGGGCGGTGGTGGATTCGGCTGGCTGCGTTTCGCTCGCGGAAGGCGCCGGCGCTTCGCGTCGTAGCCGCATCCGCATCGGTCGGCCCACTGGCGTCGACCTCGGGCTGATCATCTTCACGTCGGGAAGCTCCGGCGTGCCGAAAGGCGTCATGCTGACCCACGGCAACGTCATGTCGGCGCTGCGTGCGATCAGCAGCTTTCTCGAGATCGGCCGCGACGACAAGATCTTCTGTGTGCCGCCGATGTTCCTGGACTACGGGCTCTATCAGGTCCTGTTCTCAATGTTCACGGGGTGCCGGCTGGTGCTGGCCTCCGGGGTCACCAGCCCGCTGAAGATCCTGGCGCTGATCGAGCAGGCGCAGCCGACCATCCTGCCGGTGGTCCCGGCATTGGCCTCCGGACTCGCGACGGTGCTCAACACCTTCAACCAGACGATCGAGAGCCTGCGCACCATCTCCAATACCGGCGGACATCTCGCGCCGGCGACCATCACGGCGATGAGCCGGTCGTTTCCCAACGCCCGGATCTTCCCGATGTACGGGCTGACGGAGACGAAGCGCGCGCTTTATCTGCCGCCGCAGCTGGTGGCGCAGAAGGCCGGTTCCGTCGGCGGACCGATGCCGGGGCTCGACGCACGTGTCGTGGTGCGGGACGAGGCCGGAACGCTGGCCGAGGCGAAAGCGGGCGAAGTCGGCGAGCTTTACCTGCGCGGCAGCTCGGTCATGCAAGGCTATCACAGCGCCGACAGCGGCGCCGGCGCGCGGCTCGTGCCGGGCCGCTATCGCGACGACGTTTGGCTGGCGACCGGCGACCTGTTCGAGAGGGACGAGGATGGCTGCCTGTATTTTCGCGGGCGATCCAAATCCCTGATCAAGCAGAAGGGGTATTGCATCTATCCGCGCGATCTGGAGGCGGTGGCGGAAGGGCTGCACGACGTGGCGTCCGCGATCGTGGTCGGCCGGGATGAGGCCGATGGCGACGAGAGCGCCATCCTGTTTGCCATCCTGCGCGGTCGCGGCGACGAGGCTCACCAGGACGACGTCCGCGCCCGAATTCGGGCGAAGCTACACAAGTCGCTGCAGCCGAAAATCATCCACTTCCTGACGGAGTGGCCGCCCTCGCCGGTGGGCAAGATCGATCTTGGCGCCCTCAAGCAACTCGCAAGGCAGCTTTGACATGACCCAGGTCCCGGCGCGCGGCCATTGGGCCGCGGATATCGAGGCGGCGGCGCTGGAGACACCGGCCTACGTCTATTCGGTCGATGAGGTGTGCCGCCAGATCCGCGCCCTCAAGGCGGCGTTGGGCACACCGGTGATCGTCTCGTTCAAGGCTTGTCCGAACCAGGATGTGGTCTCGCGCATCCCGGTCGACTGCTGGGACGGAGTCGAGGTGGCGTCGCGCGGCGAGCTGCACATGCTGGCCGGCCTGCGCAGCCGGCACCTCTACGTGAATACGCCGGCGCTGACCGATACGCTGGTGCGTGCGGCGCTCGGCGCCAAAGCCACCTTCATCGTCGATTCGCCGCAGCACCTGCACCTGATCGCCCGCCTGCGCGGCAAGCGTCCGGTGCTTCCGGTCATGCTGCGGCTCTCCAACCGGTTGGTCAACCAGCACGATTCGTCGGCGCCCACGCTGCGCAACGATCAGTTCGGCATGGACATCGACCAGGCATACGAGGCGATCGACGTCGCGAGATCGCTGGACATCGACATTCGCGGCGTCCACCTGTTTGCCGGTCCGCACACGTTCGGACGCGCCGGCCGTCACGTGGTCGGCACGATGCTGGACCTCTTGCCGAGGCTCGAGCAGCGCGTCGGCAAGCATTTGCACACCATCAATCTTGGCGGCGGGCTCGAGGAGAACTGGTACGCGAAGGGCTATGATTTCGCCGCCTATCGCGCCGAGCTCGCCCGCTTTCCGCATCGCATCGAAGTCATCCACGAATTCGGGCGCGCAATCTTTGCCGCGGCCGGCTGCTTTGCCGTGCGGGTCCTGTTCTCGAAGATAGTGGACGGGCAGAAATATGCGATCTGCGACGGCGGAATGTCGCAAGCTTTCTTGCTCGCTCAGACCGAAAACATCCTGCGCAAATACCGCGCGCCCCGGGTTCTCGGTCGCAACCGCGCGCAGCCGAACGGGGGCGAGAAGACGGTGATCGTCGGCTCGACCTGCAGCCGTGACGATGTTATCGGCGAGACACATGAGGAGCTCAACGCGGGCGATATTCTGATCTTCGAAAATTGCGGCGCGTATTTCCGCAGCTATTCCATGAACAATTTTCTCCAGCTCGGGGGGCCATCCGTCTATGTCATGTGAGCTTGGTCATATCTTCGCCGCCCCCGCGCTCAACGCCATCGCGCGCCACACCGACGTGGAGGCGTCGATCCGCGAGCTGATGGCGGCCTCGGCGACGCGACTGCTCGATTCGATGATGATCGTCGCGGATTCGTGTGCGCCTTTCGTGGCGGTCGAGCAGTCCCACGTGAAGCTGCCGGTTGCCCAGCCGCCCGTGCTGCATGGCGTGCGCGCGCTGGTGGAGGAGATCGCCGTCGACGGATTCGGGCCGCACGCCATGCGGTTCTTCGGCATGCTCGGCTCCATCATGGTTTCGCTGGCCGGAACCGCCGTGCAGGTCGCGCAGGTCATGAGCTGGGTCGATGCGGGCCTGACCGGCACGTTCTGCATGACCGACCGGGGCGGTCCCCTGGCGTCGCAGTGGCGATCCTGCGCAACGACCGGGAGCCCGGTCAAGCTGACGGTCGACAAGGTCTGGGCCATGAACGCGAGCCGCGCCGATTTCGCCCTCATCGTGGTGCGGCGCGGCAATTCTATGATCCTGGCCCCGGTCTTGCTGGCGCCCGACGTCTACGCGCAGGCGGCGACGCAGCCGTCCGGCGCGGCGTTCCTCGACGGCCATCTGCCGCTCGCAAACGTCCAGGCCATGCTCGAGGCCGAGCCAAGCTGGTTCCTCAACGAGGGCGGGCCGATCTCGCCGAAGATCTTTCTCACCCTGGCGCGGCCGTGGCTGGTGCAGGCGTTGTGCTCGCACCTCGCCTGGCTCGCGCGGCACAATCGGATCGTGCTCAATGCCGAGATGGGCGAGCGCGTCGCGTTCCTGCGCCAGGCGGCGCAAAACCAGGCCAACCTGGGGGTGTTCGACCGATTCTCCGAGGACCAAGCGATGGCGCTCAAGTGGATTGCCAACGAAATCTTCGCCGAGCTCGTGGTCTCCGGCGCCGTGCGCCACAAGGGGGACCAGCGCGACCTCCTCGGTTTCAGCAAGATGGAGGGCAGCTCGTACCGATGCTTCTTCGAGATCTACGAACGCAACAAGAAGCTGCGCCGTGTTGACGGTTGAGGCGGTCCAGTACCGCAGCATTGCAAAATTTCCCGACTGCGCGCGCCAGGGCGGCCGGCAGGCAGCGGCGGCGGTCGGCGAGATGCTGGGCGTCGAGATCGCGCGCGCAACCCCTACCATCGCGCCGGAGCAGATCTCCTTCAACATGTGCGTCTCGACCATCATGGACCTGCTGTTCGCCACCGGATGGTTGAAATGGCCGGACATCGTCGAGGCGGCCAGCCGGTTCACCGACAAGCCGCCGGAAAACTTCACGGCGTCCTACGAGTGCGCCGGATGGGGCTTCGCGCTGGAATACGCCAAGCGGCGGTTTCTGCCGGGATCGCACATCGTCATCACGGTCGCCGACCTCAATGTCCTGGACTTCAGCTTCTGGCGCGGCAATCCGAACTGGGGCAATTCGGGTTTCGGCATCGCGACCGTGGTGTTCAAGGTGCCGGAGGACGGCCGCTTTCCGCTGATCGCAAGAGTGGCGCAGTCGTCGTACGGCATGGCCGAGTTCTGCGTCGACCTGCGGAAGTGGCTGGAAACCTCGGAGTCGGGGCTCGCCAACGTCCCGTTCCTGCCGTCCGGCATGGCCGAGATCTACACGCACTTCCTCAAGAGCGAATGCCTCATGCCCAACCTGCACGGCCAGTATGGGCACTGCTTCGGCTCCGACACCTGGGTGTCCTACATCACCCATGCCAAGTCGGGCCGCCTCGACGCCGGGCGGATCTACACGGCGACGTCGGCGTCCCTGCGCGGGTATTGGTCGATCACCGATTTGACGTTTTCCGACGATTGTCGGTTCGAGTTCACCGCCTGAGGAATTTTCTCCGCGCGAGCACCAACCCATGAGAGTGCATTACGAGGGCCTCCTGGTCACCACCAAATACGCCAACAAGCTCACACCGAGCACCCATTCCAACCCGCCGTTCACCGACGACATGGACTTCGAGAGCTTCGAGATGATGGGGCGGTCGCAATGGGCAACGCCGCTCGTGACCTACGAGGAGAAATACGGCCTCTTGTCCGACATCCTGCGGGTGATACGCGGCCATTGCGGGTCGGCGTGCGATGAGATGATCCTCAACTCCCGCATGCCGAGCACGATACGGATGCCGCAGGAGATGTTCGGCTCGGATCTGTTTCTCGTGCTCGACGTGGCGGCGGAGACGCGGCGCCTGTGGGCGGAGGGGCGGCGGTTCATCTCCATCCAGGAGGGCTTCGTCCGCAACCTGATGGAGGAGGGAGAGAACGAGCTCGTTCTCGATTGGTACAGGCCGCCCGCCGATGCCGGCGATCGCCTGCATCAGATGATCCGCGGGTTCGAGGCGATCGGGCTGAAGACGTGCTGCGCGGATGAGCGCGAGGTCGAGGCCGCATGAAGGACGCGATCTACATCACCAATCTGCAGCCGGTGACCCGCGAGGTCCTGGAGAGCAGCAGTTTGCGCGACGAGCATTTCGAGCTGTTTCTCGTCACCAGCTCGGCGGAGATCGACATCGTCAACCAGTCCGCCGCCATGCGGGTGATCAACGCGGTTCGGCCCAAGCTGCATCAGGAGGCCATCTCGTTCCTGTCGATCGGCTGCGCCGGCCTGTTTGCCTGCATTCTCGAATTCCTGCAGACGGACGCGCGCAATGCGCGGGTGCTGTTGCTGGAGACGCCGGCGGATTTCGTGCAGGCGACCCTGGATCTCGCCAATATCGGCACCGGCGGCGATGGATTCATTGCGCAGGACGTCTCCTACGTGGTCGATCTCAGCCGCAGCCCGGCTGCCGGCGCGTTGCGCGTGGCGTACTGCGAGATCCTCGCCAGGCCGCCGGCGCTGAGCGGCACCGCCAAGCTCGCCGTGCGCATCCTGACGCGACTGCGCGCCATCATGCGTGAATTCCCGGAAGCCAGGGTGGTCACCTTCGAGAACTGCTCCGAATGGTCGCGCCGGCTGGCACAGACCCTGTCCGTGCTGGCCCCGCTCGAAGGCGTCACGCTGGATTGGCTGCCGTCGGTGGAGAACGACCGCCAACATTTCATGACCGTGCGGCCGCTGCTCGACTTGGCGGCAAACCTGAGCAACGCCCGCATGAGGCCGCTCGTTCTCACCTGTCTGGGCGCCGGAGGCCGGTTCGGCATCCTTGCTCTGAGCCCAGATCACGACTGCGGCAAAGTCGCCACCGCGACCGGGATGCCGAAACACCTGGGCCAGGTCGTCGTGCGGCGGTCGGATCGCGACACGCGCGGCGCGCCGCAGAAGATATTCTACATGCAGAACGAATATTACGGCCTGGAGAATTTCTATTTCAAGTGGAACGTCGACCTGGAGGGGGCACAAAGTGCATAGGATTCTCTACAAGGCGCCCAAGCGTGAAATGGATTTCCTGCTCTGGGAGCAACTGCGAATTCACCAGACCTTGGGGCTGTCCTCCGATCAGCACCGGTCGGCGATCTCCTCCTCGCTCGAGCTCGCGCGCGAATTCGCCGAAGGTCCCATGGCGCAAAGCTACGCCGAGACCGACGAGCAGGAAGCCCATCTGGACCACCAAGGCGTCGTATGCACGCCTGCGAGCTTTCCGGCGCTGATGCGGCGCTATCGTGAGATCTGGGGCTCGTGGCAGGCGCACGCCGACGAGGGTCGCAAGCCGCTGCCGGAAATCGCGCAAAACCTCATCATCGAAATGCTGGTCGGATCGAACCCCTCCTTCGTGACCTACGTCGGGTTCAATGGTCCGGCGCAGACCCTGTTGAACACCTACGGCAGCGACGATCTGCGCCGGCGCTATGGTCCCGCCCTGGCGACGCTGAGCGCCAGCGCCTGCCTGTGCCTGACCGAAAAGGCGGCGGGCTCCGATCTCAACCTGCTGTCCAGCGTGTGCCGCAGGCAGGACAGCGGCGTCTATCACCTGACCGGCCACAAATGGCTGATCTCGGCCGGAATGCACGAGCTGACCGACAACATCTACTATTTCGTCCTCGCCCGCACCGACGCCGAGGCGACCGGAATGATGGGCCTGTCCTGCTTTCTCGTGCCGCGCTATCGCCTTGATGCCGAGGGAAGGCCGGCGATCGACAACGGCGTGCGCTGTCGCGAGGTCGTCAGGAAAATGGGCCTGCGGGGTTGCGCCAATACGCTGCTGGAATTCGGACAAGAGGTGCCGAGCGAGGCCTACCTGCTGGGCGAGACCGAGGGACGGGGGCTGCAGCAGTTGATGCTGATGATGACCCCGGCGCGGATCAGCACCGGCATCTATGCGCTCGGGCTCGCCGCCTCGGCCTGCGAGACGGCGCGCATCTATGCGGCTCAGCGCATCCAGGGCAAGAAGTTCGATCAGTCGATGAGCGGCAAGGCGACGAGCCAGCCGATCTGCCAGCATCCGGACGTGAAACGGATGCGCCTCGACATGTTGTCGGTGACGACGGGCTGCCGGGCCATGATCGCGCGGCTCGGCTTCTACCAGGCGCAATTGCGCACCATGGCGCTTGCTCCGGAGCGCGCCCAGGTCGCGACCGATATCCTGGATATCCTGCTGCCGATCGTGAAGGCCTATACGTCGGATCAGGCCTGGCGCGTGACCGAGACCGCGATTCAGACGCTGGGCGGGATCGGCTATCTGCGCGACTATCCGGTGGAGCAGAACGCGCGCGATTGCAAGATACTGTCGATCTGGGAGGGGACGAACCATATCCAGTCGCTGTTCCTGATCCGCGACAAACTGGGCCTGTGCCTGCGCAACGCGAAGCTCGACAGTCTGATCGGCGAGGTCTCCGCGACGCTCGACGTGTTGGCCGGGATGGGCGGCTTTTCCCGGGAGACCGAGCACATGAAGGCGGCCGTGAGCGCGTTGCGAGGTGCGGCGGAGATGATCGGCAACGCGGTCCGGCAAGGCGGGATGAACAGCGTGCCGGAGTTCTCCTGCGAGTTCCAGACCGGGCTGGCGGAGATCGCGGTGGCCTGGCAGCTGCTGGACGCCGCCGGCGTCGCGCAAAGCGCGCTTGCCCACCACGTCGCCGATCCGGACGAGCGGGCGTATTACGAGGAAAAGGTCGAAGCCGCGCGCTATTTCGTCCGCCGCCGTCTGACGCAATCGTCCGCAAGCCTGGCGAACATCGCGCGCGAGCTCGGCTACCTGCCGCAGCGCCTGCCGCTGGGGCAACACGCCGCCCGATCGATGCCGACCGCACAACGCCAGCGTCGCCGATTTGAGTAGCCGAGATGAATGACCAAGCCGTGAAAGGCCACGCGTGCCTGCTCGAGCAGCTGCCGCCGCTCGACGAATCCGTCGACTTCATCCGGTCGCTGAAAAAGCCGACCGCTCAGACCGTGCTGGCCACGCAGCGGGCCGCCGGGGAGCTCGTGCTGCAACCGCGATCGGGCGTCGGCGCGCATCACAAGATGCTGGCGCTGCTGCTCGACTTCGACGCAGCCGACGTGCCGCATATCCTGTCGATGACGATCGACTCGCACACGCGCCTGCAGCGGTTCGACAAGGCGCGATGGGTCATGCTCGAGGCGCCCGATCGATTGAATGGCTACCCGCTGGTCGGCCATGGCTGGGAGCGCGGGCGCGAGCTCAACCTGAAAACGCGCAAGCCGATCGAGGTCCGCCACGGCTCTCCCGATCCGCGCATCCTGTTCGAGTATGCCGTGGCGGCCGGTCTGACGTCGTTCGAGGGCGGCGGCATCGGCTACAATATCCCGTACTGCCAGGGAATTCCCGTGGTCGACACCTTGCGGTTCTGGCAGGAGGTCGACCTGCGATGCGGCGAGCTCGCACGCCGCAGCATAAAGGTCGACCGGGAATATTTCGGCACCCTCACGGCGGTCCTCATGCCGCCATCGATCTCAATCGTGTCGGCGCTGCTGGAGGCGGTCCTCGCGCGCGACGCCGGCGTCGTTTGTCATACCTTGGCGATCTGCCAATCGGGCAACGCCGAGCAGGATATTGCGGCGTTGCGCGTTCTGCGCAAAACGGCGTCGGAGCTGCTGGCGGGATGCGACGACGTCTACATCGCGCTGCATCAGTTCATGGGCGTGTTTCCGACGAGACGCGTCGACGCGGAGGCGATGATCCTGCTGGGAGCGCTCGTCGCCAAGATCGGCAATGCCGACAAGGTCATCACCAAGACCTATCACGAAGCGCTGGGCATCCCGACCACGCAAAGCAACATCGAGGGGATCAACCTGACCAATCTGGTCAACAGCCCGCTGGTCGGCCAGATCGCCTTCGATCCGGCGGCGATCGAAGAGGAGGCCGAGCTGATCGAAGGCGAGGTCCGCGACCTGTTGTCGTGCGCGCTCGGCGAGGACAATCTCATCGCGGCGGTCGGTGCGGCATTCGCCCGCGGCCACCTCGACGTCCCGCTGTCGGCCAACAGCCTGATCAGGTCGGACGTCCTGCCGATCCGCGCCAAGAACGGCGCCGTACGGTTCGCGGACTACGGCAGATTGAGCGTCAGCCCGAAATGGCGGGTGCGCAACTATCAGAAGCTGGGCGAGGCCCAGATTGCGGCCAACTCCCGATACGCGCTGCTGCGCGACTCGGTTCTCCATTTCAGAACAAAGGCCGTCGGCCTCTGACCGAAGCCGCGACCGTGGGCGGGGTTCTCTCCGGCACGGGGCGGTTGTCTGCGGACGCGCGGCCGTCCCGCCGTGACCGAAACGGATATGCGGTTCGATGACCGCAGCTGAGCCGCCGCGAAGCCCCATGGAATCCTCCGGACTTGACGACAGCAGAGGTTGGCCCCATGGCCAGGATCGAGAATGTGACGCCGATCCTGCGGGTTCGGGATCTCGCAGCGAGCCGGCGCTATTACATCCGGACGCTTGGCTTTTCGCTGGATTGGGATGCGGGCGGGATGATTCCGTGTCGCGCGATGGCAAATCGATCATGTTGTGTGAAGGCGCCCAGGGCCAGCCAGGCGTCTGGCTCTGGGTCGGCGTCGAGGACGCCGATGCATTCTTCGCCGAATTCGAGGCGAAGGGCGCGCACATTCGAAGCCCGCCGCAGAATTTCGACTGGGCCTACGAGTTTCAGGTCGAAGATCCTGACGGTCACGTTCTTCGCGTTGGCGGTGAGCCGAAGCCTGGGCCGGCCGATGGGGTCTTCAAGTCCTGATCTGGGGGCCAGGCCCGCTCAATGCACGCTCAGCGCCTCGAGCTCATGTCCCTGCGCGCCGACAACAGCCGCCTCGCGGGTGCCGGCGAGCAGCATCGGCGTCCCGTCCGCGGCGTGCAGGGCAAACAGCACGGCATGTGCCGGGACTTCGGGCGCGTTCGGGTAATGCCGGCTGACGTCCTCGGAGCGAATGGCCTTGATGTAGGCGATCCGGCTGGTCCCGAGCTCGGCAAAGGCCTGGGCCGACATGACGCGGTGGTGGCGGCGCGTCAGGATGGGCTTGCGATATCGCGCGCTGTCACGGATGGCGGTCGGAGCCCCGACGCCGTGCGGTGCGAATGCGTTTGCAGGAATTCCATCTGCAAAGCCGCCAGCATGGCTTCGCCGGCGCCGCGCATGGTCTGTGCGCCATGCCGCGCAATCCGCCGTCCGAGCGCGAAGGGAGCGACTTGGAACGACCTCCGCACGGCCGTCTTGGGATTGACGTAGAACAGGCGGCGCATGGCCAACGCGAAGATGTTTTCGCCGAGCGGCTCGCTCGCCTCGAACTTTCCGACAGCGATCGTGTGGGAACGCGAAGCTTCCGCCTGCTCGCCATGACAGAGATGGAACCGTGCGCCGGGCGGCCCGAGGCAGCTCTCGAGATAGAACTGCACCATGGGAAAAACCAGCCGGGCCTCGATCTGCCGGTCCAAGGTGCCATCGGCGACTCCGCGCGGGAGCCGGAGCGCAAGCCGTCGGCGCTCGCGCAGCACGGCCTCGCGCGCCGCAACGGCGGCGCGGACGTCCGGCTTCAGCTGGTCGAGAAAAGCCGCCTTGTCGGTCTTGGCAAGGGGCACCATCACGCTGCCTTCAGGCAGCCGGTCGGCGCAAGCCACCAGCGTCAGGAGACTGGTGTTGACGAACGGCAGCCGCAGCCGCGCCGCCGCCGACCGGGCCCAGGCGGCAACCGCATAGTTCGGTGCGTCGGCGGACGCGCCCGAGCCGGTCTCGACGAATTCAATGCGCAGGGCATCGCCGCCAATTCCCGGCGCTGCCCGATCCTCGCGAAGGCGCGGCGAGCCGAACCCGGGCTCGAGGCGCGCCGCCGGGGGCAGCAGGCATCTGTTTCGGCCGATCTCGGCCAATCCGGCAACGACGCCGTAGGTTGCCAGGTCGCTCAAGACGTCCAGCGGCCAATCCTCGGCGCCGCCGGCCGAGACGTCCGCGCGATCTTCGGCCGCGTGCCAAGTGTTGCCGCTGTAGCGCGCGAGCGGCAGCACAACCGGTAGACCGGTCGCACGGGACAGCGTTTGCGTTCTCATCTGCTCGCGCCCGTCGTCACATTGGCCAGGATCCATGCCCCCAGATGCCGCACCGAGCGGAGCAAGGTCGTGAAGTGATCCGCATCGGCGAAATTGACCGCACTGAACGGCACGTCGGGAGCCAGCGCCCACGGCAAAACCGTTTGCACCGCGGCGCCGTGGACGAAGACGTCGTTGTCGCCGGTGGCCAGGAATATCGGGCAGGAAATCCGGGCGAGGGCGTGCTCCAATTGCCCGATCATGCAGCCCGCGACCGCGGCGGCGCTGTAGCCGTAGGGCGGCTCGCGCGACGCCGGCGGACGATAGGTCAAGACCGTTCGCTGCGTGCCGAGACGAAGAATTTGTGCCAGCAGGAACTTTCCGTACGCAAACGTCATCTTGTTGTGGTCGCCGCTTTGCTCCACCGGCCGCGCGGCGTCCGGACGCAGCATGTACTTCAGCGAGTCGAAACGCCCCTTGCCGGCGCTGTCGCTGCGGACGAGAGCGCCGTCATTGGCGAAGGTGGGTGTCAGCAGAGCGATTCCGGAGAGCAGGCCGGCCGGCAGCAACGGCAGCGCCTTCAGCAGGATGGCGGCCGCGCCCGAATGCGCCAGGGCGAAAAGCGGCAGCGGGTGGGCGTCGTGCACGGCGGCAAGGCAGTCCGCCAGGTCGTCGGCATATTGCATGCGGCGGCGGATATGCCCGCGCTCGCCGCCGGATAGCCCATGGCCCCGCTGGTCCATCAGCGCAACCTGCACGCCCTCGTTCGCCAGGCAGCGCGCGAACGGCAGGTAATAGCCGCCATGCATGCCGGTTCCGTGCAGCACGACGGCGACGGCCTTGGGGACTTTCGACGTGTGGAAAAATCGAAACGCAATGTCCGCCCGGTCCGGCATGGCAAGGCGCATCAGGCTCATATTGCCTTTCGTATGGTCGAGCTGGAACATGGCCACCGTGCTATGCCGTGCCGGGCGCGCCGGATCCGTTACGCCGCTCTGCCCGAGTACGTCACGGCGACCTTCGTCAGGCCCAGCGCCAACAGCTCGTCACCCAGAGCGGCGAACCGAGCCGGCCCGTCCTCGGGAAAATTATGCCACTCGATGCGCACATCGTTGTTGCCGATCTCCATCGGATGGCGCACGAAACCTTCGTAGAAGGTCAGGAATGACTCCCCGGTCTGGGTCAGGCGGATCACCTCGGGCTGAAGCTCGGTCACGATGAAGACTCCTTCGCTCGCCAGCTCCGGCGGCATGCGTTCTCCGTGCGGCACGCGGCCATGCAGGACGACCCGGCGAATCCGGTCCGCCAGGACGGTGCGGATCTTCTCGAAAACCCGCGCCATGAACGCGTGCCGCTGCGCGAACGACATCAGCACCGGCGCCCAGCTGCGCCGGGCGAACTGCGCCGCGGCGGCAAAATCATCCTCGCTGTCGAGAACCGCGGGATGCCGATTGGACGGGATGATCGTCCCCGCATACGGCGCGGACGTCAGCTGTGCCTCGAACGACAGGGTCATGCGGCTACTCCCATTGGTGCGGGCAGCGTATCCTCGAGGATGAACTGGCCGGCGGGGTGCAGGCGCACTTCGGCAAAGCACCAATACCCGCTGAGCGCGATCGACGTCGCCAGGAAAACGTCGCCCGGCCGGTCGAGGCCAGCGCGGCGCTGCTCGATGAGCGCGATCCACGGATCCGCCCCGAAACTGTGGCCGTAATCCGCATTGCGATTGGGCAGCAGCCGCTCGGTCGGCAGCAGCCGGTCGTAAAGCACCGCAATGTTGGGCGGGAAGAAGGGCGGGCAGGCCAGAAGCGTCGCGTCCTTGGCCATGACGTTGCGGAGATCGAAGCAGAACTCGCCGAACGCATTGGATGACTTCGAGGTCTGGCAATAGATGAAGTCGTCCGTGGAGCAGCGCAGCACGACGGTGGCCACGCCGAAGCCGGAGTGCCCCCACATCGGGCTGGCGCGCCAGTAGGAAAGGTCGAAGACATTCAGATCCAGAATCGTGACCACGACATAAGGTGCAGCGAGTTTGCAGGATTTCGCGTAGCGCAGGACGTAGCCCCAGGAGGCGCATTCGTACGCGGTCACGAAATTTTCCGGCGGGCAACGGGTGTGCTGCCTGGCGTTGTCGGCGATTTCGGGCCACGTGATCCAGCCGGACGTGAAGGGCATATCCAGCATCGTCGACACGACCATGTTGAGACCCACCTGGTCGGCCGGAATATTGCCCACGGCCTTCTCGATCTGCCGCCCGAGCAGTTCTCCCAATTCTCGCGCGACCGCATCCTTTCCCTGCCGCGCCAGTGCGGCCCAGGGTTCCGTGCGCCGGTAGATCGCCGATTCCAGTTCAAACATCTTCCGTCGTCCCTCCGTGACCCATGACGGCGCTAAAGAACGTAAGACACCGCGCCGCCATGCCCGAGATACTCGCCCGGCGTATAGGTCCGGCAGTACGCACCGGCCCCCGGGAAATAGAGGATGTCGCCGGGCAGGAGCTCGTCGGTCGCGCTGCCGAGAATGTCGGCGCGGTTGCTCGAAGAGCCGACGATGATGGTGGTTTCTCCGCCGCCATTCGCATGCGCGGCGCGGATCGGCCCGTCGCCCGACCTGACGAGCGGCTGCGAGGCCAGGCAATGCTCGCCGGCCGCCCGCGACAGCAGGAACGCCTGGATCATTCCGCCGTCGCAAATGGCGTAGGACCGGCCCTGAATGCTTTTCCTGGCGACCACGCTGGTGACGAAACATCCGGCCGACGACATGACGGACCGTCCCACGTCGTGCATCACCTGGAGATGCTCGGGAAACTTCCTCACCTCGCGGCGATAGGCCGCAAAGTCGTGGCCCATGGCCTGCCAGTTCTCCTCGAGGCCGCCGCCGAGGTTCACGGTCCGCAGCGGCCGCCCGAGATGGGCCTCGACCCGCGGCACCAGATCCTGGATGGCGCGCACGATCGACATGGCGTGGCGGCCGAAGCTGTGCCGGCCGCCGAAGGTCTGCAGACCGTCGACCGGGATGTCATGGGCCTTCGTCAACGCGAGCGCCTGCCGCAGATCGTCCCAGTCCATACCGAGGTGGTCGAGCGGCAGCGCGGCGCCTTCGATCGACTGGTTGACCACCCCGACATTGACGCCCAGCGTCAGAGGCATGACCTCGCGCTTGCCGCGCAGCTTGGCGAGCAGCTCGACCTGGTGCGGGGCATCGACGATCAGCCGGAATTTCCCCCCAAGGAGGGCGCGCATCGTCTGCACGTCGATCGAAGGAAGATTCACGTAGGAGAACTCGCTCTGCCAGCCCGAGACGAGGCTCATCTCGGCCCGCGATGAGCAGCGCAGGCCGAAGCGCACGTCCTCGGCCAGCCGCATCAGCAGGTCCGCGTTGGGGCAGGCCGACACCGAGAACACCAGCGGCGTTCCAAGGGCTGCGCCCAACGCCCGCATCTGCCGCGTGATCTCGCCGGCCGAAAACACGTAGGCGGGCGTCGCGATCGGCTGCCCGTTTAGCAATTCGATCCAGCTGTCTTGGGCCAACATGCCGCCTGCACCTCGATCATCGTTTTAGAGCGTTGAGACCACGCCGTCTTCGCGCGTCAACGCGACGAGGGCGTTCGCGTCGATTTTGCCGTTCGGCGTCGCGGGCCATTCCTCCACGAAGCGGACGACGCGCGGCATCAGGGTCTTGTGGATGGTCTGCTTCAATTCGCCGGTGACCTGCTTCTGGCGGGCGCGGGTCGCCGGCCCGGCGAGTTGCAGGAACAGAACGGCGGACTCGTCGCCGTTGTCCTCGGTCCGGCCGACCACCCTGGCGGTCACGACGTCCTGGTGCGCCTCGGCCAGGATTTCGATATCGCGCGGGTGAATGCAGTAGCCCCCCTGCTTGATCAGCGCCTTGGAGCGGCCGCGGAAGTAGAACAGCCCGGCGTCATCCACGGCGAACAGATCGCCGGTCGCGAGCCAGTTGTCGTCGCGATAGCGGCCCGGCAGCAGCCGCGCTCCCTCCACCTGGTCGCCCCGATGATATCCCTGCATGACGGAGGAGCCGCGCACGTGGAGCTCGCCGACCTCGTCCGGTGCGGCTTCGCGCGGCTCGGCGCCAGGCTCGTGGACCACCACCTTGGCTTCAAGGCCGGGCATCGGCCGGCCGACCGAATCCCGCCGGGCCGGAAACGCTTCGGGGTCGTAATAGAGCGCGCGCTTGCACTCCGTCAGCCCGTACATCGGCACGACCTTGGCGCGCGGGAACGCCGCCGCCATGGACTTGATGGCGCTGTCCGGCAGATGACCGCCGGTATTGGTGATCAGCCGAACGTCCGGCCCCTGCTTGCCGACGATCTCCAACATGCGGGCGAGGCTCGAGGCCAGTGCCGGGACGACCGGCAAGACCGTCGGCCGCATCGTCTCGATCAATTTCAAGACCATGACGGCGTTGGTCTGGTTGTTGTTCAGGATCAGCGAGCAGTCGTTGAACATGGTCAGCAGCAGCTGATAGAGCCCATAGTCGAAGAAGAACGGCGGAACGCAGAGAATGCGGTCCGCGGTGCGCAGCTGCAGGTAGGCGCTGATGCTGCGCACCGCCGACATGACGTTCTGGTGCGTCAGCAGCACGCCCTTGGGCACGCCCGAGCTGCCGGACGTGAAGACGACCAGCGCAAGGTCGGGTCCGGTGATCCGCTTGCTTCGGCGCAGCACGATCAGCTCCGGGGCGGGCTCGGCGTCGGCGTGCAGGAAAACCCCTCCGTCCGGCGTGACGCTGGCCCGCGCCTTGGATTCGCGGGCGATGAGCAGCTTGACCGCCTCCGGAGCGTCCGGATCGACCGGACACACCGCGCATCCCATCAGCCATGCGGCCAACAACGTTGCGACGACACTCAGGCTGTTTTCGGCCTCCACCAGCACGACATCGCCGGCGCGAATACCCGCAGCCGCGAGCCGGCCATGCGCATCCTCGACCCGCGCCATGGTCAAGGTGTCGTCGGTGTTGTCGCGAATCCGCTCAACGCCGCCGTCGCGGACAAAGCCGGCCACGAGATCGGTGACGCTATGCGCCCACAATCGCGCGTCTCCGCGCGGCAGCTCTCCCGTGACCGAAACGGAAGCGCTCTTGAAGAGCGACGTTTCCCCATTATGAGATCGCATGCTGATAGGTCCTGTCATCAATGGCAGATCACACCGCGCGAATAACGGACGCGGAGACGATCGTTTGCTTCACGCCGGCGGCGGCCCGGGCATGGGAACGGGAAGCGCGCCCGCAGCGGCGGTGTCGATCGCGGGGACAACAGACAGCGAGTTCAGCTGCTCGTCGAGCTCGCGGATCGTGGTGTTCTCGTCGATGGCGATGTCCTCGTAGTTCACGACGTCGACGTAGATCTGCTGGCAGATGATCACCATTTCCACGATGTTCAACGAATCGACGCCGAGCTGCGAGAGCGGCACATCGATGTCGATCGTCTTGACGCCGAGCATTCGCTTCATTTCTCCGGTAAAGGCGGTCAGCGTATCTTCCATGGCGAAGCCCCGATCGGTGATCGCTCTCGAAGCGGAACGCGGGCGGTCTCAGTATCCGGCCTCGCTCGGGTTCCAGGTGAACAGCCGGCTCGCCGCATTGATCAGCACGATGCCGGACAGTGCCAGCACACCGGTCCACAACGCAATGTCGGCGAGCGAGTAGGTGTCCGCATAGACGGCGCGATACTTCTCAGTGAAGATGAAGAAAGGAGACCATTTGACGATCGCGAACAGCCATTTCGGCAGGATGGAGGCCGGCAGAAACAGGTCGGACAGGAAGATCACCGGAATATTGATGAAGTTGATGATCGCGTGCGCGGTGCTCGTGCGCTTGATCAGCGACGTGACCAGGATGCTGCAGCCGATCAGGACCAGGCCGGCGCTCGCCAGAAACAGGCACAGCAGCAGGAGGTTCGGCAGGGTGATGGGATGCGTGTTGGGCGCAAGATGCGACAACACGCCGACGAACACCAGGCAGAAGACGACCAGGATCATGACGCGGGAGGCCGTGAAGCTGAGGAAGAACGTGCTCTTCGAGAACGGCATCATGCCGAACAGCTTCAGCCGGCCGCGCGCCCTGAGCTCGACGAGCGCCACCGCGAATCCGAACAGGGCGGTGGTGATCACGGTCATCACCGCGAGTCCCGATACCAGATAGTCGGTGTAGCTGACGCCGCCGGCGGCGGTGCGCGCGCTGCTGCCGCCGAAGATGGCGTTGAGCAGGAAAAACAGGATGATGGGATAGGCGAAGGTCCAGAACACCGCGAGCGGGTGCTTGAGGTAGCTCAAGACCTCGATCTTCAACAGGTGAAGCGGAAGCGAGCCGCGGGGGAGGGCGACCTCAGTCATTTTTGATGGACTCCAGCAAATCCGATGCGTCCGTCGACCAGACCATGAACCGGTCGAGCTCGATATTGCGGGCGGCTGCGCTTGCCGCCTCGCGCAGGCCCTCGCCGCCATGGACCGTCAGGGTCTCGTCCCGCGTGCGGCGCGCGCGGATGTCCGGTACGGACGCGAGCGCGCGCTCGACCGCGGCGCGCGCCTCGGCCCGCCCGGTAAAGGAGCAGCCGACGGATCCGAACATGTCGTCCACGACCACTTCCTTGCGCCCGTAATGCTCGACGCCGCCGGCGCGAAGGAAGAGGACGTCGTCGCAGACCGCGACGGCGCGCGGCGAGTGGCTGACGAACAGGCACGCCAGCGTGGCATTCTCCGCCGCCTGCTTGCGCAGCAGCTCACAGAACACCCCTTCGAAATGCGGATCCAGGTTCGAGGTCGGCTCGTCGAAGATCATGAGATCGGGGCCATGCGCCATCGCCATGGCGAGCTGCACGCGCTGCTTCTCGCCCGAGGACAGCGAGCCGAAGCGGCTGGCGCCGAGCTCGGTGACCCCGAACGCCTGGAACACGTCGTCGCGCGATCGCGGATAGGCAGCCTGGTGCAGCTTGCGGATGTCTCGCACCAGGTAGATGTCGTTGTATCCGGCGTCCTGGAGCTGGACGCCGATGCGCACGCGCTCGCGGATCGGCAGCTTGCCCGGCTGGTGACCGAGAACGCGGATGGAGCCCCTGGTCGCGGTCCGCATTCCGAGCAGATACGACAGCAGCGTCGATTTGCCCGATCCGTTCGGACCGATCAGGGCGGTCACCCGCCCGGGCGGCAGCCGAAAGCCCGGGATGGTCAATTCGAACTTGCCGCCCACGCGCTCGTGCAGGGCATCGATGTCGATGCGCAGATCCGGGTCGCCCGCATGTCCGCTTCCCGTCCACGCGACGGCGGTGGCGCCGCCGCCCTCCAGTGCCGGTATCAAATAGTGCATGCTCGTCACATCCATTCGGAAGGAGGCAATTCAGGCCGCGCCGCGACCTCCGCGGCGTGGCCGCCGACGCGCCGCTACGGAGCCGACAGCGCCAGCATCTGCTCGTCGATCTCCCGGATCGTGGTGTTCTCGTCGATATTGATCGCGTCGTAATTGATGACGTTGGTGTAGACCTGCTGGCAGATGATGATCATCTCGACGACATTGAGCGAGTCGACGCCGATCTGCGACAGCGGTCTGTCGAGATCCACCTCGTCGAGCGCGAGCATGCCCTTGATGCCGTCGGCGAGCTGAATGATGGTGTCCGTCATGGGCGGCACGACCGTGTGCGTCATCGGCTGCATAATGGTGTGCGTCATCGTCGATACTCGGCCGGTTGGTTGTCTGCGCCAGGGATCTACTGGCCCAAATTGATGACCTGCACATTGATGCCGTCGCCGACGACGAACGCCGCGTCATTGAAATTGGGAGCGCGCTGCGCCGGCTTGCGGTTGTTGCTGATGCCCCATGGCTCCGCCGGGATGCCGAAGGGCTCGGCCGTCTGCAGGACGCCGTCGCTGTTGACGTCCTGATAGGCGGCGACGGCGTAGCGGCCGTTCGGGACCTCAACGGTCGTCGAGAACGGCGGCTTGCGGCTGTCGATCTGCAGGAAGGTGACGCCGCTCCGGTTAGCAACGGTGGGAAACGCCGCGGCATGCTTTTCCGGCACGACCGCGACCAGAACGGGCCCCTGTCCGGGAAGAACGTCCGCGAACTCCAGCTTCAGCTCCCCGGCGGACGCCGCGGAGAGCCGGACAAGCGCGACCGCGGCGACGATTCCGGCGACTAGGCCGCTGTCCCTACCAATTGCCCACATGACGAGCTCCTCGGTGAAATGAACGTCTCGTTGGTTCGCCGGCAACCTAACGTCGCGGCGGCCGGCGCGCACCTACGCAGTCTGGTAGGTCGCGCATTGCCGCGTCGCGGCGGCAGCGGAATTGCCGTCGATGTGCGGCCGGAACGGCCGCCGCAATCCCCGCCGCTCCAGGCGCGGGATCACCTCGTCGCGGAAGTACGGAAACTCTCCCGCATAGTCGACGAAGGCGAGAGTCGTGCCGTCGAATCCGGTCGCGCTGATCGCCTCGAGGCCGTCCGCCACCATGTCGGGGTCGCCGATGAGCGCACGGCCGCCATGGCCGCCCGCAAAGTTGTTGCGGATGATGGCCTGCACGGTTGCCGGCAACGTCTTGCTGTGCGGCAGCATGGTGTCGATGAGGCGGTCGACCGCGTCATGATCGGTGTGCTGCTGGGCGTAGTAGCGATGGTACTCGGTCGCCTCCTTGGCGGAGGGACGACAAACCACGTAGCAGAACGTCAGCGCGCCGGCGCGGCGCCCGAGCTTATCGGCGTTCGCCTTCAGCGCGCGGATGTCCTCCCTGGCGGTGCGCAGGTCGATCGCCGCGGTGAACAGATACTCGGCGTTGCGGATCGCGAACTCGCGCCCCTCCGCCGAGATGGCGGCGTTGAAGATCGGGATCGGGCTGACGATCGGCCGCGGCTCGCTGTAGACGCGCTGCAGTTGGTAGTGCTGGCCGTTCCAGTCGAACGGTCCGGGCCCGTACCAGAGCTTCACGACGATGTCCAACCACTCCTGCCCCAGCGTGTAGCGCGAGGTACGGTCGACCGGCAGCGATATGCCCAGCGCCTGAAATTCCGGCGGGTTCCAGCCCACCACCACGTTGAGCCCGACCCGGCCATTGCCGATTTGATCGAGGGTGGCGATTTGCTTGGCGATGACCACCGGATGGTGCACAGCCGTGTGCACGGTCGCGAAGATGTTGATGTGCTTCGTCGAGGCCAACAGGCCCGCGGCCCATGTCATGCTGTCGAGCACGCTGCCGTGGAAGTCGGTCTTGCCGCCATAGCCGATCCAACGCGCGATCGGCAGCAGGAACTCGAGGCCCGCGTCGTCGGCCATCCGCGCCAGCGCGAGATTGTTCTCCCAGGTATTCCTCCATCGCTCAGGCACCGTCGTCGGTGCCAACCCGCCGGAACAGTTGGGGCCGAACAGCCCCAGCTTCAGCTTGTTCTCGTTGCGAATTGGCGGCTGGAAGCTCGGTGAGACGGGAATGACGTGCTTCATGGGCGAACCATCCTGGGCAGAACGACGCCGTTAACGAGCGGGATGCCCGTTGCCGCTGATGAAAGGTCGGCTCCTGCGGCTCGGCGCATTCGCCTTCGCCGCCGTCCGGTGCTCTTGATTGCGGGATGTGCAACTCGCCGCGAATGCTCGACAGCGTCGGTCGCTCGCCGGCCTCGACCCGATTGAGGACGTCAACGGCGAGATCGTCCGGCGGGGTCGGGGACGCGAGCAGGTAAAGGCCGAACGGCGGCAGATGCGTAACCGTTTCGCCCCGGCTCGCTGCCTATTTCGCGGCGCGCATGTGCTTTTGCGCGCTGCGCGCCGAAAGGCCGATCTCGGTTTCGATCCAGGCCTGGAACTTGGCACCGGACAAGTAGTGCCGGGCGAGCGGCACGGCCTTGCGGATTTCGATAATCGAGGCGACACATTGTCGGCGGATGCGATCCGCGTGACACCGCAGGAACCTTTCCACCGCCGGGGACACGCTCGCCTAGTCGAACGCGGCAACGCAGTCGTCCGCTTGCGGCGGAGGCGCCGAGGCTGAACCGTGACGGGTCATGTCGTGGCCGCCTTTCTGGTTAACGGCCGACGATCTCGGCTCGCGCGGATGTGGACTTCTGCTGCTGCGGCCATGGTCATGGCTCGCTCCCTGAACGCAAACGTCAAATCGTGTGTTTCGCAATCTATTCCGCGGCCATCGGTTGTATACCTCTGCACTCTGGTAGGTCGCGCATGCCATCTGAGCGATAGGCCCCAGGGGCCGCACAAACGTCGATTGCGTGTTTTCTGACAGTCGCGGTGAAAATTTTCCGAATGGGCGTGCGCGTCATTGCCACATAGCGCGAAGGTGTTTCAGCCCAAGCATTGAAGCCGAGCGCCGGCTGTTTCGCACTAAGGCGACATTATGAGGAATGTGGCAAAGTACAGTCGGCGCGCTTAGGGAAGCGCGCAAAATCCTGGCTGGCGGCTACGCGGTCTTGGCCGGCCAAACCCGTTCTTCGATCCGCAGAGGGCGCTCCGTTCTCGGCCCCGCGCGTCCTCTCCGCGGGTGAGCGCGCGGCCCTGTCCGTAGCGCGTGAAGATGTCTTCGCTTTGTAGGACATCGATTGCTTGCGGGCCTTGTGGGCGACGCGATGGCGTTCTCGACAACCTACAGATCCTCGCCGGGCCGCCGAGCGGAGTTAAGCGGCGTACGAGGCGAATTCATTCGGACGGCCTGTGGCCTCGAACCGGGCGAGACATAGCGGTTTGTCGGTAGCGTTTGAAGTTGTCCGCTTTTGGGTTCGGCGTTCGAGGGGAATCGGAACAACCCCCGGCGCCGCTGGGCGGGTCACGATGAACCCGCTTCCTCGGGGTCGACGGCCACGAAGGCCTTCTCGGGAACCGCCGCAGGTTTGGCGAAGCGGGCATTGTGCTGCGGCAGATAGACCTCAGGGATCCAGTGGTTGGCCGTCTCGAGGTCACGCAGGCCCGCATGCTTGAGCTCTTTGATCAAGCGATCCTGCAGCGTCCCGAACATGCGCTCGCTGCGGCCGCGCGCTTCCGGGGAGTAGGCCGGAAT